>Ga0302218_10000082_pt1 | contig 41365 bp, 40 predicted proteins | sample II_Palsa_E1_1_FD_194567 | JGI IMG/M metagenome (GOLD analysis project Ga0302218, IMG submission 194567) | Peat permafrost microbial communities from Stordalen Mire near Abisko, Sweden - II_Palsa_E1_1 | ecosystem: Environmental > Terrestrial > Soil > Palsa > Peat permafrost | place: Sweden... | reverse complement strand
CCTCCTCACAGGCCGCGCTGGCTGCCAATTCGAGGTCATCACGGAACGGGCTGGGAAGCCAAAATTCAAAAAATAATCCGCGAAGCGCAAGAACGTCGATTGGAAACAACGCGCGGCTTTGAATTCTTTTTTTGAGAGCAATAAGGAATTTAACTGACCTCAGCGTCCGCCATTGTTCACAGTAGATAATCTTGCGGTGACGCGCGCTCATCCAAGCTGATTGAGGCGGTCTAGGAGCTTTTGGTGCTCGATTTCGCGCGATGCCAGGGTGGCGCGCAGGTCGTCCACGATTTTGGCGGGAGCCTTGCTGGTAAATGTTTCGTCGGCGAGGCGCGTCTGCTTGGACGCCACGTCTTTCGCCAGGCGGTCGATCTCTTTTTGCAGGCGCGCGATTTCGACGTCTTTGTCCACGGCTTCGCCGTAGGCGATGCGTAAATCAAATTGAGAAGTGGAGCGGACGGTGGCTCCGGCGCCATCCGGACGGTCGGAAGAAATGTTCAGCGCGGAGAGGGTTGCCAGCCGCAGAAGGGGTTCGACGTTTTGTTCCGCGAGCTTGCGTATAGCGGCATCGTTGCTGGAAAAATCCGCTGGAATCTTTCGCTTCTGATCGATTTTCATTTCGGCGCGGATGTTTCGCGCTGCCGTAATAATTTCCTGCAATGTCGCAATTTGTTTGTCCGCTGCCGGGTCCGTCCAATTTGCCCGCGGCTCGGGGAACTTGGCGAGCGCTATAGAGCGAGCGCCGTCAGGCTGCGGCAATCGGTGCCACAGTTCTTCGGTGAGGAAGGGCATTACCGGATGCAGCAGGCGAAGCGCAGCTTCCAGTGCGGCAAAAATATTCCGCCAGGCGGCGACGGACACTTCACGGTCGGCGGACGATAATTGCGGCTTCACCCACTCGATGTACCAATCGCAGAAATCTCCCCAGAAGAAATGGTAGATAGTCTGGCAAGCTTCGTGAAAGCGAAAATCCCGCAATGCGGCGCTGACCTCCGCAGATACGGCGGAAAGGCGCGAGAAAATCCAGCGGTGGATAAGGCCGTCTTCGCCGGGGATCGCGTAGGGCGCCTTCTCGCGAATTTCGGGGGCGGCGAGTTCTTCGAGCGTGATACCAGCCGAGGCTTCGGCTTTCTCCAGATTCATAAAAAGGAAGCGGGCGGCGTTCCAGATTTTGTTGGCGAAGGCGCGGGCGCCGAGGATGCGGTCTTCGCTGAGGATGATGTCGGTGCCGGGCGCGGCCATGCTGGAGAGCATGTAGCGCAGTGCGTCGGTGCCGAATTTTTCTGTCAGCCCGAGTGGGTCAACTCCGGTGCCCTTGGTCTTGGACATCTTTGCGCCTTCGGCCGTGCGCACGAGGGAATGCAGGTAGAGGCGTTTGAAGGGAATTCGTTCTTGTGGATCTGCACCTCGCATCAGTTGAAGGGCGACCATGATCATGCGGGCGTCCCAGAAAAACAAAATATCGTAGCCGCTAATCAGCAGGCTGGTGGGGTAATACGTGCGCAGGTCTGCGGTGTCGTCGGGCCAGCCGAGGGTGGAAAAAGGCCAGAGCGCGGAGCTAAACCAGGTGTCCAGGACGTCTTTGTCCTGGATGAGCTTCGCGCCGCCGCACTTCGGGCATTTTGTGGGTGGGCTGGCAGCGCGGGCGTGGCCTTCGACGATCTCGACGCGCGAATCGAGCGCCGGGACCATTTCTTTGCAATCGGCGCAATGCCATATCGGAATGCGATGGCCCCACCAAAGCTGGCGCGAGATGCACCAGTCGCGAATATTTTCGAACCACTGCAGCAAAATGGTGCGCTGGTTGTCCGGCACAACTTCAATCAAGCCGTCCAGGACAACTTTTGTCGCGGGTCCAGCGAGCGGCTTCATTTTCATGAACCATTGCGTCGAAACGCGCGGCTCGACGATGGCTTTGCAGCGGTCGCAGGTGCCGACGGAATGAGTGTGCTCGGAGATTTTTTCCAACAAGCCCAATTTTTCAAGGTCGGCAATGATCCGCGCCCGCGCGACGAAACGCTCAAGGCCGGCGTAAGCGCCGGCAGCCTCGTTCATGTGCGCGTCGTCCGTCATCACGTCGATTTGCGGCAGGTTGTGGCGCTTGCCGGTCTCGAAGTCGTTCGGGTCGTGCGCCGGAGTGATTTTCACCGCGCCGGTGCCGAATTCGCGGTCCACCGAAGTGTCCGCGATTACTGGAATTTCGCGATTCGCGAGCGGCAGCAAAACTTTTTTACCGATCAGGTGCTGGTAGCGCTCGTCGTCCGGGTGTACGGCGACCGCGGTATCGCCCAACATCGTTTCCGGGCGCGTGGTCGCAACCACAACGTGCTCTTTCGTTCCGGCCACAGGGTAGCGGATGTACCAAAGACTGCCGACGCGCTCATTGTGAACCACCTCGAGATCGCTGATGGCCGTCAGGCAGCGCGGGCACCAGTTGACCATATAACGTCCGCGATAAATTAGGCCTTCACGATAGAGGCGCAGAAAAGCTTCGAGCACGGCTCGGTAAAGCGCGGGTTCGAGGGTGAAACGCTCGCGCGTCCAATCGCAGGAAGCGCCGAGGCGGATCATCTGTTCCTTGATTACGCCGCCGCTCTCCGCTTTCCACTTCCAGACGCGGCGCTCAAATTCTTCGCGGCCCAAATCCTGCCGCTTGATTCCTTCCTTGTCGAGCATGCGCTCGACGACGAATTGGGTGGCGATTCCGGCGTGGTCCATGCCCGGAAGCCATAGCGTGCGTTCGCCGCGCATGCGATGCCAGCGCACGAGCATGTCGATCTGCGTGTGCTCGAGCATGTGGCCGATGTGAATCGAGCCGGTTACGTTGGGCGGCGGAAGCGCAGTCGAGAACATCCTTCCGCTGCCATCGCCGGAGTTTTCCGCGCGAAACAATTTCTCGTCAAACCAGGCTTTGGCCCAGCGTTCTTCGATTTCCCGCGGCTCGTACGCCTTTGGTATTTCTTTCGGCATCGCTTCCCTAAAGATGACCTCGCACATTCAATTCCAGGCCGCCACGTTCTCTCGTGCCTGGAGAGCGACCATGGCCTGCCAGATCGCGCGCAATGAATCCTCAATATTAGGGGCGGATGCTTCGTGCGTCAAATGACACCGTAAATTCATCAGCGGGTCTTCGTACAAAGGCGATGAGGGTGTTAAGATTCCCACCCCGAAAGAACGGGACTAAATGGACAAGAAGAACTTTCTGTTCGTATCTTTAACCGGCCTGATCAGCGATATCGCCTGGCAAATCTCGAAAGAGGGCCACGAAGTACGCTATTTCATTGCCGACAAAAAAGAACGCGATATCGCCGACGGCTTTGTGGCCAAGTCCAAGGACTGGGAAAAGGACAAAGACTGGGCGGACATCATCATTTTCGACGACACGCTGGGCCAGGGCGAAAAAGCGCAGGCGCTGCGCAAGGAGGGGAAACTTGTAATCGGGGGCACGGCATACAGTGACAAGCTCGAAGACGACCGTTCGTTCGGCCAGGAAGAGCTAAAAAAAGCCGGAGTCAACATCATCCCTTACGGCGAGTTCGAATCCTTCGATGACGCCATCGAGCACGTTACCCAGAATCCCAGCCGCTACGTTATCAAGCCCAGCGGCGAAGCGCAGAACGTCAAGCGCCGCTTGTTCGTCGGCGAAGAAGATGATGGCCAGGACGTGATCCGGATGCTGGAAGCTTACAAAAAAGCCTTCGCGGACGAAATTAAGGTCTTTCAGCTACAGCGCCGTATGATCGGCGTCGAAGTCGCTGTCGGCGCTTTTTTCAACGGCAAAACTTTCATCTATCCCATCAACATCAATTTCGAGCATAAGAAACTTTTTCCCGGCGATATCGGGCCTCCCACTGGTGAGATGGGAACCTCCATGTTCTGGAGTGGTGCGAACCATCTCTTCAATCAGACGCTTTTGAAAATGGAGCCCAAGCTCGCCGAAGAAGGTTACGTAGGCTACATCGACGTGAACTGCATCGTGAATAACAACGGCATCTATCCGCTGGAGTTCACTGCGCGCTTCGGCTATCCCACGATCAGCATCCAGCAAGCCGGAATGATCACTCCGATCGGCCAATTCTTCTGGGACCTTGCCAGCGGCTTGGATCCGAAACTCAAAGTCCGCAGCGGGTTTCAGATCGGCGTCCGGATCGTAGTTCCGCCGTTTCCTTTCGATGACGACGAAACTTTCGATGCATTCTCCAAGAATTCCGCAATCGTGTTTAAGAAGCCGCCCGCCGACGAAACCCACATCGAGGACGTCAAACAGCTCAACGGCCAGTGGCTCATCGCCGGAACTTCCGGCGTCATCCTCATCATCGTCGGCACCGGCCAGACGATGAAGCAGGCCAAGGCGCAGGTGTACTCCCGCATAAAAAACGTTTTGATTCCCAACATGTATTACCGCACGGACATCGGGGACCGTTGGGAAGAAGACAGCGATCGCCTGCACAACTGGGGCTACCTCCGCTAGCAAGAACAACCTTCCGTCGAGCCAGCCGGCGTAGCCGGAGTTATCCCCAACTAATTAAAATTATAGCCAAATTCCCAGAGAAACTGGTGGTTGCCGTTGGTTACGCCGGCGTTTCCGATTTGATAGGCCGCGTAAAATGTGAGTTTGGAAGTGAGTTTTACGATCGCGCCCGGATTCACGTAGCCCGCGGCATTATTGCCGGTATACCACTCGGCTGCGAGCGTGAAGCGTTTGTTGAGGGTTTGTTCGAAGGTGAACTGCCCGCCGGCGCGGTTGGCTTTGGCGACAACGTTGCGCGTAAAGTCGTACGCGCCCGCGGTGATGCGCGTGCCGTGCTTCCACTCCTTGGCGAGCGTGGCGTAGGCATAATTCCCCGCGTTGTAGGTCCGAAGATATACGGGAAAAAACAGATCGTCTCCAACAAAAAAAGACCATCCCGACGTCTTGGCTTTCCAAACCCGCCATTTCACCGTCGGGGAAATTTCGTATTGTTCCAAAGTGGGGGCGCTGAGCCCGTCGAAGTTCATCCCCACTTCGATTCCGTGCCCGATGCCAACCACCACACGAGGAGTAAAAGTCGCGAAAAGATTCACTGGGCGGACCGTGCCGTCCAGTTCGCCGTACACTTTTCCGTTGTCCAGGATGTCAGCGCTGGGGACGTCGAAAACGGTTTCTTGGGCGTAGGCGCTGCGTAACGGAAAGATGGTCAGGAAAAGCAGCAGAAACTTAAAGGATTTAATGGAACGTGGCCGGCGCAAGGTGCATCAGGATAACGTATTCGCCCACCACCGCCCTACAGTTTTGCAGAGCGAAATCCGCAGTGTGGCAAACCTCGACTGGGAATTCCCACAGAAGGGAAGACTGGCGAGCCGAGCTCGGCTTACCTGTCTTTTTTCGTAAGTTCGCTGTGAACGAGACTTTCGACTAGCGGTTTCACGCCTTGCGAAAAGAGATCTTGAAGTTGAGGCCGAAGCTTTTCCAGGACTTTCTGCACCAGTGCATCCACCGCTTCCGCGCTGGGTTCACTCGGCGTCGCGTCCACTTGGACTCGAGGCGGCATAAGGAAAGCGATCCCGGAAAGGGCTTCCCGATTCGGCGGCGGCAGAGTCGGAATGCGTTCGCTGAATTCTTCCACTGCAGGCTCTGGTACTGCTGGTTCAAACACGGAAGGATCTAAATGCTCCAAATCCGAGTCTGACTGCGCGTTTTGCGCTTCTTCGGGAGCCGGCAGAAAATGCTGCGTTGGAGAAGACTCTTCCTGGTGCGGCGAATAGTCCGAAGGTTTGCTGTGATCCTCATCAACTAAGAGAGGTTCCGGGGCGGTACGGTCCGAGCCGTGTTCATCTCCGCGTTCGGAGTCTGCCGGCGCGACCATAAGCTTATTGTCGAAATCGGAAGGACTGCTCGCTGCAGCTGCAGGTGCGTGCTCTTCGGCTCGATTTTCTGCTTCTCGCGATTCAGATGGAAAGTGATAGGAGGGTTTAGCCGGTTCAGGCGCATCGGCAAAAAACCGATCCTCCGAATCCCAGTTTGAGCCGTACCGGGAACCGTGTCCGTGTGCTGTCTCGTCTTCCGATGTTTCTTCGGCGTGCCCAGCCGGCTCGGCGATGCCGCTGTGATTGCCGGATGAGGCTTCCGAGTGTCTTTCGGCTTCCTTGGCCTCGGGTTCTGCATGTGAAGCGGCCGGTTCCGCTGAAGGTGCACTCAGGTTCGACATCCATCCGCCATTGGGATACTCGGACGGAGGCGGCGCCATCATGTCCATCCAATCATTAGCTCTTGCAGCGATGCTCGGACTCGGTTCCACCTTTTCAGCCGGCTTTGCCTCGTCTCGCGCTTCCTCTTTGACTACGGCCGGTGGCGCCACTTGGTCAGGAGTTGGATCCGGCAGCCACATCGCGTGAGAAGTGTGCGGCGCGTCTTGCACTTCGGATTCCGCGCCTATAATCCCTTCAGATAGTTCATCCGCGGCGTGACCGTGCATCTCGGCCGCCTCATTCGCAAGTTCCGTGACCGGGAGCGCTTCGCCGCCCGATATTTCCTGCTCGTCGGATAGTCGCGAGCCTGGGATATGCCGAGGCGGAACATCCTTCTCGGAAGGAAAAGTATTTGACTCGACGTCGCTGCCGAAAGGATCGTGCGCATCCTGCGCGACGTTTTCTGGCACTTCGAAATCCGCAGCATTGCGCCGCCAGTCGCTTACAGTTGCGACGTTATTGAATTCATCTTCCTCTTCAACGTCCGCTTTTGCGACGGGCTCTTTCGCAGCCTTCGAAGCTTTCGATTTTCGCGTATGCTTTTCTTCTGCCTCTTCTTCGTCTTCATCGTCATCGCCGGCAAGGGCGCGTACGCCTTTTCCGAATCCATAAATCTGAGCGGCTTCCTCGGGCGTCGGCTCGGGGAAGTCAGGCAGGGGCTTGGGTTCGCTGCGAAGAGGAACTTCCATCACTTCCGGCGGCGGTGGCGGCTCGGCGATGATCTCTCTCTGTTTTGCGAGTTCCGCGGCAATCCGGGGATTCTTTTCCAATACCGACATCACCATCGCAATCAGCGGATCCGGTGGAACGAAGGGTTTCTTCAGAACGCCGTCAGCGCCCACGCGCCGTGCTTCTTTTTCGTCTAGAGGATCGAAAGCGCCTACTAGCAGAATGACGGGGATATGCGCGTATCGCGTATCCTTCTTGATGAACTCGCAGACTTCGTAGCCATTGCGCACGGGCATGAAAACATCCGCGAGCACAAGATCGGGGTTTACGTCGGGAAGGCGCCGGACGGCAGCTTCGCCGTTGCCCACAGCCACTACATCAACTCCGCGCTCCTCCAACGCCAGCACGACCATTTTCTGGATATTGGAATTGTCGTCTGCAACCAGAATTCTGGGCACTGTCTTCCCCTGGAGGCGGGCCCAGACGGCGACACGCCCACCCCTTTCATCTTGTATTGCAGCATCCCCAAACGCGGGCGTCAACAAACTCGAAGTACAGTCGTGCTTGAGTTGTTAGCAGGGAGTAAACAGGCAGTTACCAGGGAATGATCTTCTTAATGCCCTTCTTTTTCTTGCTGGTGGACTCTTGCTTGGGATCAGCCCTGTCCGCCGCTTTAGGCTGTGCGCCCTGGGCTTGGGCGGATGCTGGGGCTCCTGTAGCAGGCGCGCTGCTGGCTGGGGGTGGCGCTGTGGAGTTGGATTCGGCAGCGCCCGTCCTGGATGAACCGGTGGCCGTTACTGGCGCGGCTGGTGGCGGTGGCATCGGGGTGCCGGAATTATCCGGCGCTGGTCTTGAGTCGGGAGTAGGAGCGAGAACGGGAACCGCGCTCGAAGGCGCTATAGCCGTGCCATTTGCAGTGGGAGTCGCCGCTGGCGTGTCGGAGGCAGGGCTGGGGTCGTCTGGAGAAGTTATGATCTGCAGGCCCATGCTGTTGCCGGAAGTAGCGGGAGCTCCGACCGGCTGAGTCGTCGCGTCGACCGGAGCTGCTTGGTTGCCCGGATCGGTTACCGGCGCTTCCGCAGTCGTCCCCGTGACGGTAAAAGACGGACCTTTTGCCCCAGGCTTCAAAACGTCCGTTGCCGAAATTGCATCGTTTGGCGGATTCATTTGCGGCTGTCCCAGCCTCGCAGCCGTTGAAACGTCAGGGTTGCCTTTGACCATCCCCATGGGACCTTTGATCAAGAGGCTCTGATGGTGCTGCTCCGCCCACAATTGGTCGTTCTTCATTCGCTGGAGTGCCTCAGGATCAGGCGACGGAATCGGCAAGCCCATGGATGTCAGGCGCGCCCGGGCATCGACGCCCCGCTTGGACAAAGGATAGTCCTGAAGAATACGGTCATAGCATTTCGCGGCTAGATCACCCCAGTGATTTTTGTCATCCTCGTTCTTCGAGGCTAGCTTCGCGCGCGAATAAACGCTGCCCAGCATCCACAGGGCTTCATCGGTCTGGCTATAGAGCGGATAACGGTCCGTCACTTCCACCAGCCGCGCGGTCGCCGCGCGGTAATCCGCCTTCAAATAATAGTAACGGGCGACTTTAAATTCGCCATCGCCCAGAACCTCTTGTACGTCGCGCAAATATTGCTCCGCCTTAGGCACCAGAGGACTTTGCGGATACTTCAAGATGAATGCCTGGAATTCGTCTTCGGCGGCTTGCGCCTGCGTCGAATCCCGGTCGGCCTTTTCCATCATGCGGTAATGCGCCATACCCACCTGCATTTGCGCGTAGGCGGCTTCGTCAAGGAAGGGGAAAAACGTGATGAAATCTTTGTACTCGGAAATGGCTTGCGTCGTACTCGAAGTGCCTCCCTCTTTATAATACGAATCCGCGACCGAAAGTTTGGCCTTCGCTAGGTACTCGCTATCCGGATAGGTGTTGATCAGGGTCTGCAAGGCCAGACGGCCCTCCGTGTAACGGCCAGCCTTCATGTCAACCAGCGCGCGATCGTAGAGCACCTTGTCAGGCTCTGACGAGGTGTCCGGAACTGGTTTCGCGGCTGATTTTTTCTTAGCTTTTTTCGATGTGGCTTGGGACACCTTCTTGACTGGAGCTGTCTTGGGCGTCTGTGCCGTCTGCGGCGCGCCTTGCGCTGCCGGAGCCGTAACGGGTGCGCCTTGTGAGGCCGGCGCTGTTTGTGGCGCGCCCTGATCGGATTGTTGCGCACTCGCGCTCGGGCACACCTGCAGGAAGAGAGAAGTACCCAGTATCAGAATTACCAGATAACGTGTTCGCCTGAAGTTTGCTGCCATCACACCCTTGGAGTCAGTTCTCGCTCTAATCAATCTCTAGCTAAATTCCTCAAACCTTGTGGCTCAGAGCTTCGGTGGCCAGCTTATGCAGCTGCCGTGTAGCTCCCGCTGGATCGCTCGCGTGAAAAATCGATGACCCCGCAACAAACGTATTTGCCCCCGCCTGGGCAAGCTCGGCAACATTTCCCAGATCGACGCCCCCATCCACCTCGATCCGGAAGCTGGCATTATAACGCGTACGCCACTGGTTCAGCTGCCGAATTTTCTCCAGCGCGCCGCGAATGAATTTCTGGCCGCCGAATCCCGGGTTTACCGACATCACCAGCACCGTGTCCAGCTTGTCCAGGACGTCGCTCAGCATGAGCACCGGAGTAGCGGGATTAATTGCCGCACCCGCCTCCGCTCCGTGCTCGCGAATCATCGCCAGCGCGCGGTCCAGATGTACCGTAGCTTCCTGATGAACCAGCACGCGAGTGGCGCCCGCCCGCACAAAATCCTCGATGTACTCTTCGGGGCGTTCGATCATCAGATGCACATCCAGGGGCAAGCGGGTTGCCTTGCGAAGTGACTCGACCACCGGGATGCCGATGGAAATATTGGGGACAAAATGGCCGTCCATCACGTCCACGTGAATCACATCCGCGCCGGCTTGTTCCACGGTGTGAATTTCTTCGCCCAGACGGGCAAAGTTAGAAGCCAGAATGGAAGGCGCGATCTCGATGCGTGCGTAGCTCATGCGATCACGCGGATTTTAACACAGCCCGGCCGCTGCTACTCCGCAAGCTGCAGCTCGATCGTAGTGTTCGAGTCTAGCCGCGAGCCCCGCGCAGGGCTTTGTGATTCTACGGTGCCGTGCGGCGTGCCGGGAACCGGCGAAAATGTAAGCTTCGAAACTTTCAGTCCGGTGTCGGCTAATTTTGATTCCGCTTCTGCGAGAGAAAGTCCACTCATCTCCGGCATGACGTATGCCGCGGGCCTTGGACCCAGCGAAACGAGCAAATCGATGTGCGGGCTTGTGAGATCAGAAGTGCCGGGCGCGGGCTCTTGCCGGATTACGGTGTCGTCTTGCCCCAAAGGAAGATAGGCACTGGAAATCTCTCCGAGTTGCAGCCCGCTACGTAGCAGCTCGATGCGCGCAGCTCGCAGGCTACGCTCCACGAGCACCGGAATTGTGGCTTTCTGAGGGCCGAGACTCAGCATCACATGCGCGTACTGTCCCGTCTTCACCCGCGAGCCCGGTGCAGGGCTTTGCCGCACCACCACATCCGCGGGGAGTGCATTGTAGATGCGGTCTTCCACTTTGATTCCTACTCCGCGTCCTCGCAAAGTCTGTTGTGCTTGCACCGCTTTCATCCCGACCACGTCGGGCATGGCGACCTCGCGGCCCTGAATTGCGAACCGCACCGCCATCAATGCGCTCAGGAACGCCACCGACGCCAGAATAAAAACGATCAGCGACATCCGAAACACCCACTGCAGGCGATCCCGCAACGTCATTGATCAGGTCTCCGTTTATGAAGCCTAACACGGCGGGCATGCCACGGCCTCTGCTCTTTGCCCGCTGTATTGCTATCTTTCACCCTTTCCGTTTTTCTCCAGCAGCGCAGCGAAGAATCCGTCCGTTTGATACGCGCCGGGCTCCACGTGAAATTGCCCCATTTCGTCGAATAAACTCTTTGCATCGACCCCGGGAGCGAGATGCGTGGATATGGAGCGCGCCCCTTCTTTCGCTGGCACGCGGCTCACGTCTGGAAATTTGCGAAGCACCCCGGCTACCACGTCCTCGTTTTCTTCCACTTCGAGCGAGCAGGTGGAATACACCAGGCGCCCGCCCGGCGCAAGCTGCTTCAGCGCGCTAGCCAACAGCCCGGACTGCAAATGATGGAGTTCGCGCAATTGTTCGGGCCTCAGCCGCCAGCGGATTTCTGGATGCCGCGCGAGCGTTCCAGTTCCCGAGCATGGCGCATCCACCAAAATGCGGTCAAACTCGATGGCAAAGGGAAGCGTCTTCGCCGCGTCCAGCTCGACGAGCCGTGTTTCGCGCAGATCGAGCCGCTTGAACTGTTCGCGCATTGCTCGCAGCCGGTGCGCGTGACGATCTGCGGCGACGATCAGCCCATTCTTTCCGGCGTTGCGCGCGAGCGTTGGCGTCTTTCCTCCCGGCGCAGCACACAAATCAAGAGCTCGATCTCCCGGCTGCACGTCGAGTAGCAATGGAATCGCTTGCGAAGCTTCGTCCTGAATTGAAATATCTCCCCGTTGGAACGCTTCTGTCCGGGTCGGGCTTCCGCCATTTACCGCAAACGCTCCGTTTAACAAAAGCCCGGGCTCCAGGCGCAAGCCCGACTCTTGCAGGCTATTCAAAATATCGTCGCGGCGCTTGGCGTTATGCACCGAACAGCTCAGCCGCGGCGTCCGGTTGTTGGCTTGCAGCAGGGAAGCCGTTTCCAGTTCACCAAAGCGCGCGAGCCAGCGTTCAACCAGCCATGCCGGATGCGAATGCACGATTCCCAGCCGCTCGGCCGGCGGAATGCCCGCTGGCAGAAACTTTTCCGCCGGTTCTTTCGCTTCCGCTGTCGCCCGGCGCAGCACCGCGTTCACTAAGGAAGTCGCGGAAGTCTTTCGCGCGCGTTTTACCAGTTCCACCGACTCGTTCACCGCGGCCCGTGCTGGTATCCGCCCGAGGAATCGAAGCTGATACAAACCCATCCGCAACGCGATCGCCACCGGCAAATCAAGCCGCGCGACGGATTTCTTCAGTGAGCGTTCGAGCAAAAAATCCAGAAGTCCGCGCCAGCGCAACACTCCGAGCGTAAGCTCCGTCGCGAGCGCTGCGTCATCCTGCCGCACGCGGTCGCCTAGCTCGCTGTGCAACACGTCGCTCGCGTACGCGCCTTCCGCCTCCACGCGCCGCAGTACTTCGTAAGCAATCTTCCTGGCAACGCTGACAGACATTTGTTTTTTGTAGGATTAACTGCCGAACTGGTCGCCCGGTTTCAGGCGGGCGCCATTTGCAAATTCCAGCGCCGTGATGCGTTTGCGTCCTTCGAGTTGCACGAATTCAAGTTGCAGCACGGTGCCGTCGCCGCAAGCGACGAAGACCTTACCGGCACCTGCAAGAATTTCGCCCGGAGCGTGTTTTGCATCTGCGGGTGAAGCTCCGAAGCTGGCTCCCATGCCGGCTTTTAAAATTGGCCGGCCCCAGATGGCGCAATTCTTTCCCCGGAATGATGTGAACGCCCCGGGCCACGGTTGCAACCCGCGGATGCGGTTGTAGATTTGCTGCGCCGGCAGCGGCCAGTCGATCCGGCCTTCCTCTTTCTGTAGCGGCGGCGCAAAAGTCGCCCGCGAATTATCCTGGGCCGCCGGAACGATTGTTCCGCGCTCGAGTGCGCGCAAAGTTTCGGCCACCAGCGGCGCGCCCGCCTCGGACAGCCGCGCATACAGTTGCGGCGCGGTTTCGTCCGGCCCCACATCGGTTTCAAACTTCAGCAGAGTTGGACCGGTATCAAGCCCCGCGTCAATCCGCATCGTGGTCAGGCCCGTGCTCGTTTCGCCGTTGATGATTGCCCGGTGGATGGGTGCTGCGCCGCGATACTTCGGCAGCAACGAGCCGTGCAGATTGATCCAGCCAAGGCGCGGGATCTCGATTAGACGCTGGGGAATAATTTGCCCGTAGGCGATGATCACCACGGCATCCGGCGCAGTTCGATGGAAATACTGCAACGCTTCGTCCGATCTGATTTTTTCCGGCTGATACACGGAAACTCCAGCGGACACCGCTGCTTCCTTTACCGCAGAGCTGGATGTGGCGTGGCCGCGGCCGCGCGGCCGGTCGGGTTGCGTGACCACGCCTGCGATTTTAAAATCGGATTGTGCGAGAAGATGACGCAGGGAAGGTAGCGCAAAGTCAGGGGTGCCGCAAAAAATGATCCTGAGCGGCACGCCGCCCTACCACTCGCCGGCTTTTTTCAGCTTGCGAATCTTGCGCTTGATCATGTCGCGTTTCAGCATGCTCAAATGCGTGATGAAGAGAACGCCATTGAGATGATCGATTTCGTGGCAAAACGCGCGCGCCAGCAACCCTTCGCCGCGCATTTCGAATTCTTTGCCTGTGGCGTCGTGTGCGCGAATTGTGACATATTGCGGCCGCGCCACGTGCGCGCGAAATCCCGGTACGGAGAGGCACCCTTCTTCTTCGCGCTGCTCGCCTTCGGCATGAATAATTTCCGGATTCGCGCACACTAGCTTGGCTTCCGGATTTTTCCCGTTGCTCACGTCGATCACCGTGACGCGCAGGCCGAGTCCGATTTGCGGCGCCGCCAGGCCCACGCCCGACGCCGCATACATGGACTCAAACATATCCTCCACGAGCTTCTGAAAATCCGCGTCAAACTTCTCCACACGCTTGGTCGGCGTCTCGAGTACCGGGTCCCCGTATTTCACAATTGGATGAATCATCTTCGCTGCTTCTGTCCTTTGTGCGTATTGCTCGCCGAAGCCAAACTATTTGTTATCACCTAAAAGTCGTCGAGTTGTTTCTGATACCCCTCGAAGTTGCGCCGCGTTTCTTCCATCGAATCCCCGCTGAACTTTTCCAGGAACGCTCCCGCCAGTTCCAACGCAACCATGGATTCGCCGATCACCCCCGCTGCCGGAACCACGCACACATCCGAACGCTCGTATGCGGCTTTCACCGGCTCCTTGGTTTTCAAGTCTGCCGTCTGCAACGGCCGCCGCAGAGTTGAAATCGGCTTCAAGTATCCGCGCAGAACGATGTCGCCTCCGTTTGAAATTCCGCCTTCGACTCCCCCGGCTCGATTGGAAGAGCGGGCGAACCTTTTGCTGCCCGTGTCGTAGCGGATTTCGTCCTGCACTTCCGAGCCGTAGCTCCCTGCATTTTCTATCCCCGTGCCGATTTCAACCGCCTTCACCGCCTGAATGGACATCACCGCGCGGGCCAGCTTGGCGTCGAGCTTTTCGTCCCATTGCGCGTGGCTTCCCAGCCCTGGCGGAATTCCGCGCGCTACAATTTCAAAAATCCCGCCAACCGAATCTCCTTCTTTCAGCACCCGATCTACTTCCGCTTTCATGCGTGATTCGGTGGCCGCATCCACACAGCGGAGCGGCGAGTCCAGATTCTCGCATGCCGCGGCGATCTCTTGCCAGCTGGCCGCGCGTTCCAGGCGAACGTGGCCTACCGCCAGCGTGTGGCTCAAAATCGCCGCGCCGAACTCACGCAAAAACAATTTTGCGAAGGCTCCGGCAGCCACTCGCGCGGCCGTCTCGCGCGCCGAAGCCCGCTCGAGTACGTACCGCGCGTCGTGAAAATTGAATTTCAGCGCTCCCGCCAAATCCGCGTGCCCCGGGCGCGGCGCGGTGAGCGGACGCTGCGAATCCTCGGCCCCTTCGGTGTCTTCCACCGGCAGCGCTTTTTCCCAATTCTTCCAGTCGTGATTCTCGATGCGCAGCGCGATCGGCGCGCCGATCGTTTTTCCGTGGCGCACGCCTGCAAAAATCTCTGCTTGGTCCTTTTCGATCCGCTGCCGCGCTCCGCGACCGTAACCCAGTTGCCGCCGGTGCAACTCGCGCTGAATGAATTCCTGATCTACCGGCATGCCCGCCGGAACCCCGGAGATCCACGCCACCAGGCCTTGCCCATGAGACTCTCCGGCAGTTACAAATCGCAGCATTTTTCCCGGTCGCCAGCCCGTGAAGAGTCCGCTGGAGCGACGAAAGATTCTACCGAACGCACCGACGCGCGTAAAGCCACTCATCAGTCGTAGAATGCAGGTTTGCTTCGACGAAGCATATCTGCGATTTTCACTCGGAGGCGTTCCCGCGGCTATCTCCTGCTTGCCTCCTGTCCGGTAACGGATATGTCAAAACGCGCGCGGATGTTTGCTTGACGCCGCACGCCGCCGACGTTAGGCTTCCGAGGACTTCGGTGGGCACAATGCGCCGAAGTTCCACCCGATGCCCGAAGAGAAGGAAACATTGGAGCCGGTCGTTTCGGCTCTCGCGGACGGTATTAAGCGCCAAGTCCAGGTGGTGCAGGATTACGCGGAACTGTCGTTCCAGTCCTTGGCGAACGTTTTCACACCGCCGCATTACTGGGCCGACACGCTCGAGCAGATGGACATCATCGGCGTCGGTTCGCTGCCTATCATCGTCCTCACCGGATTTTTTATCGGCGGTGTATTGGTGTTGCAAACCGCCTCGCAATTCGAGCGCTTCGGAGAAACCGCTCTCACCGGCGACGCGGTGGCGCTCGCGCTGGTCCGCGAGCTGGGGCCGGCAATCACGGCGCTTCTTGTTGCTGGCCGCAACGCATCGGGCATCGCCTCCGAACTCGGCTCCATGGTTGTAACCGAGCAGGTTGACGCGATGCGCGCATTGGGTACTGACCCGATTCGAAAATTGATGACTCCGCGCGTTATCGCCACCGTGTTGATGCTGCCGCTGCTCACCGCTGTGTCCGATTTTGTCGGCCTGGTGGGCGGATTCTTGGTGGCCTATTTCACCTTGCGGCTGGGACCCGTGCAATTCTGGACCCGCGCCATTCACGCTCTGGATTTTGGCGATCTGGTGCAAGGGCTGATGAAGCCCTTCATTTTTGCGTTTATCATTTCGACCGTTGCATGCTTTATGGGACTTCGCGTGAAAGGTGGAACGCAGGGCGTGGGCCGCGCGACGACTTCCGCCGTCGTGGTCTCCTCCGTTATTTTGCTGGTCGTCGATACGTTCATCACCCGCATCTTGCTCTGGGCTTTTAACAAGTAGCGCTCTCCACCCCTCAGGCAAACTTCTGCTTAGCCGCCGCCAAAAAAGTGCATTTGCATCTATAATCTCGGCATGACGCCCGTGGGCCGGCCTGCCGCGCAACCTGATCAATTCAGCGAGCCCGTTCCCGGCGCGCCTCTCGTCTCCTTTAAAGACATTCACATTGGTTTTGATTCCGGTGATGTTCTCAATGGAATTACCTTCGACGTATGGCCGGGCGAAACCAAAATTCTTCTGGGCGAAGGAGGCTCCGGCAAAACTCTTCTCATGAAACTAGCGGCGGGACTTCTGCGCCCTGATTCCGGGAGTGTGACGGTCATGGGTCAAGACATCGGCGAGATGCCGGAAAAAGAATTGCTGAATTTTCGTCGACATATCGGGTTTGTATTTCAGGAAGGCGCGCTCTTCGATTCGATGACGGTTGCCGACAACGTTTCCTTTCGCCTAGACGAGGAGAAAGTGGATGAATCGGAAATCGAAACGCGTGTGCGAGAAGTTTTGCGCTTCGTCGAAATGGAGCCCTCCATAGAGAAATATCCAGGCGAGCTTTCGGGCGGGATGCGGCGGCGCGTTTCGATCGCGCGCGCGCTGGTGGATCGCCCGCCGTTGGTCTTTTACGATTCGCCGACCGCCGGACTCGATCCGGTGACTTGCCAGACCATCATCACGCTGATCCTGCGCGGGCGCGATTCGCAAGGCGTGACTTCGCTGCTTGCCACCCAGCGCGTTCAGGACGCTTTCGGCTTGGCAAACTTTCGTTTCGACAAAACAACCGGACACATCGTCCGCGACAGCCCTAACGAGGCGCGCGCCGCTCAGACCCCTGCCCGCGAGAGTGCCGCGAGTGGCGAGCAAGGCGCGAAGCAATCCGGTGCGCAAAGTTCCCCGGTTCCTCCGACCAACGTCCTCGTGCTTCGCGGCGGCAAGATTTATTTCGAAGGTGCGGCGGACGAGTTATTGCATTCGTCGGACGAGTACCTGAAAGCATTTCTGGCTTCGGCGGAATAGCATTACAACGCGGATTTCTGAGGAGGTAAGTCGATGGCGCAACGCAAACAATTGACGTGGGCGGAACTTCGTGTGGGATTGTTCGTGCTTGCCGGCCTGTTCATTATGGCCGTGGCGATTTTCTACGTTACCGGTGCAGGAATCCTCGGGCCGAAATACCGTCTCATCACCTACCTGCCGGAAGTCGAAGGAGTGACGACCGGCGCACCAGTGCGCCTGGACGGTGTGGAGATCGGCAACGTGGAAACCATTCGCCTGACGGCTCATCCGCAAGATCGCATGCACAACATCGAGCTCATCTTGCGGATTGATAAAAAATTCCAGGAGTCGATTCGCACCGATTCGGACGCGAGCCTCATTACCGAAGGCTTGCTGGGCAATCGTTACGTCACTGTTTCGCGCGGTCTGACCGGAACTGTGATTCCGAACAACGGCATCATCCCTGGTAAAGAGGAAGCGGCTATGAAAGCGCTTGTAGAGCGCGGCGCGGAATTGATGCAGAACTTGGGTACGCTCTCGGACGATCTGCGCGGCATAGTCGATAAGGTGCAGAACGGGCAAGGCACGCTGGGCTTGTTTATGAACGATCCGTCGTTTTACAGGCATCTCGACGCCACCGCTGCGCGGCTGGACGCCATGACCACGTCGATTCAGCAAGGACAGGGAACCATCGGCAAACTCACCTCTTCGGACGATTTTTACAACAAAGCCACCGCGGCGCTGGGTCACGTGGACGATGTGGTGGTGGCCGTCCAGCAGCAGAAGGGCACCGTCGGCAGGCTGGTTTACGATCCCGCCATGTATGACAGCGCGAAAAATTTCATGGACAAGGGAAACGGGGTGCTGGATGACGTACGCGCAGGCAAGGGCACGCTCGGCAAGGCTCTGCACGATGACGCGCTGTACAACAACTTGAGAGACGCAGCTTCGAACGTACGCGACGCTTCCGCGAAATTGAACTCGAATGAAGGCACCGCCGGAAAATTCTTCACCGACCCGAAGCTGTACGACAACATGACCGGACTGACGAGCGATTTGCGTCTGATGGTCAATGATTTCAGGAAGGATCCGAAAAAATTCCTGCATGTAAAGCTGGCCGTGTTTTAGACGTCCTGGTCGCGCGGCTAATCGCCGCTAGATCGCTAACCAAAACTATTTTGTGAGCACCTTCGAATTCACAATTCTGATTGCGATTGGGTCCTTGCTGGCCGGAATGCTCGGCGCGGTAACCGGGCTGGGCGGCGGAGTCGTAATCGTTCCGCTGCTGACACTCGCGTTTGGTGTGGACATCCGCTATGCGATTGGAGCTTCGCTGGTCTCCGTGATTGCGACCTCCTCCGGAGCCGCTGCCGCGTATTTGAAGGAAGGTTTCTCGAACATGCGCGTCGGGATGTTTTTGGAAATTGCCACCACGATTGGCGCGATAACGGGCGCCTACCTGGCTGCCAGCACACCCACCAAGGCAATTGCGATTATTTTTGGAATCGTCCTGCTCTATTCCGCTTACTCCGCAAATAGGCCGCCGAAAGATTTGCCTACCGATAAACCTCCGGACCGTTATGCCACACTCCTGAAATTCGACGGAAGCTACCCAACGCCGGAAGGCGAGGAGTCTTATCGCGTTCGCCACGTTCCGGCGGGATTTGGCTTGATGTATCTTGCCGGCGTCCTTTCCGGTCTTCTGGGAATTGGATCGGGTGCCGTGAAAGTGCTGGCCATGGACCAAGCCATGCGCATTCCGTTTAAAGTCTCCACCACCACCAGCAATTTCATGATCGGAGTCACCGCGGCGGCCAGCGCGGGAATTTATCTGCACCGGGGATACATTGACCCTGGAATCGCGATGCCCGTGATGCTGGGCGTGCTTGCGGGTGCCCTGATCGGCGCAAGAATTCTGCCGGGCGCGAAAGTCCGAACGTTGAGGTTGGTTTTCAGTGTGGTCATCGCTGCGCTGGCATTCGAAATGATTTTTAAGGGCGTGAAAGGAAGTTTTTAGACCATGGCACAAAGCCAAGCTTGGGGAGACAAGCGGTTTGAAGTGATGATGGGACGGCTGTTGCGCTTCGGCGTAATCTTTGCAGCCGTCTGGGTGCTCGCAGGCGGAATCCACTATCTGATTCAGTTCGGCGGCGCAACGCCGGATTACAAAGTGTTTCGCGGGGAACCCGGCGGCCTGCGACATCCGTTCGAAATTATTCACGAAGCCATCCATCTGGATGCGCGCGGAATAATTCAGTTGGGGCTGCTGCTGCTGATCGCTACCCCCGTGGCCCGCGTGGCCTTTTCAGTCATCGGCTTTGCTTTGGAGAAGGATTGGATGTACGTGGTGATCACGCTGATCGTGCTTACGCTTCTCGTTTATAGTTTGAGCAGCAGTTGAGGTCGATTAGCCGGACAGGGGCCGCAGTATTTCAGAGATCGTGCTGCGGCCCCGCCGGGTTGTGGTTTGTGTTTTAAGCCGATTACTCACCTTCCTTGCCGTCGCGCGCCGTCAGGCCCAAGGTAACTGGGCTGACGGTTATTGGCAGCGGCGGCGTGGAAATCTGCTGCCTAGTTACCGAGGGGCGGGAAACTCACCGCTCCCTCGCTTGCGATTTCCACGCCGTTGCATTCGCGCTTCGGCTTGTAGTCAGTGCATTCGCGAACCGGGAAGCGGACCTCTCGCGACGGAAATGCGTAGCCGCAAACGATCAGAACTTCGCACGGTTCGTAACCCCGTACGACGTGCGCGTAAACGCACGCAGTACAGAGACTGTTGCGCGGCGCGGGCGGCACGGTCGTCAGTGACGGAACATGCAACGCTGACAGGTCGTTCCGACGTCGCCGCGGGAAACTCAGCTTGATCAATTTTGGTCCTCCTTTCCCGGCATGCCGCGCCCGTAGGCCGGCAAGCGCGAGACGAATCAAAAGACACACAAACACGGGAGCGATTCCGGAAGCAAACTCGAACATGGAAGCGACACAAGCGCACGAACAGCCGCTCTTGTCCTTATTCCGATTTCAGAGGCTAGGATTCAGGAAGTTACGCTGAGGCTAGGGCGAAACCGGACCCCACGCCGCGGCGTATTTCCGCGTCCGTAGCTTGCTCTGCCGAATTGGGGTCGTGCTTCAACATACCGGGTTCTCTCCCGAGGATCACAGTTTCACCCACACGGCGCTTTGCAGCAACGAAAAACGCTCGAATGGGGAAAATTTGCGAGCGAACGGGTGCAATGCGCAACCGAAAGGCAATTGAGGTGCTGTCACATCTTGCTTCGAAGAGTCGTGCGGCGTCAGGGCACGGCTTTAGCCGTGCCACACTGTTGTCGAATCCTAAGGGGTTTTAACCCCTGAGGCCACGCCTTAATTGAGAACATCGAATGGCGCATTCGGATTGCTTGTTCACGATCTGCGGACGAAATGCAGAAGGGAATCGCGCAGCAAATAAATCGAGACGGTCGTGGTCACCAACGTGAGAATGGCGCCGTCAAGGAACACTCCGGCGGGCGTTTGGTGGAACCCATCCGAAAAGAGATAGTAGGCCCCGGCGGCAAGGAACACGCCGACGAATGAGAGCAAATTTGCCACGGCGATCACTCCGCCCTTTTGCTCCGGACGCGGACGGTGCTGGATCATGGCGTTTAGCGGCACGGCAAAGAACCCGCCGAAAAATCCGAGCAGACTCAGATCCGGGATACGCAGACGGACTGCGGTCACGGTCAGGGTGCCCAACTTTGTGGCCATCGAATTTCCCTGATGGAACGCCACCGAATTCACCCAGCCTGCGAGCGCTTCAGCCGGTTGGCTGAAGTAAAGCAGCGCGCCGAAGACGGTCATTCCCAGCGCGCCGATGGGAATCAGTCCCATTTCGATCTTGCCGCGGGAGAGATAGCCTGCGGCCACGCTACCGAGTCCGATGCCGATGCCCACAGCGGCCTGCAGATAGCTGGTGCGCGTGTCGTCAATGTGCAGAACATCGTGCCCATACACGACTATGGTGAATTGTAACAGTGCCGCCAGAAACCAAAGATAGGTGTTACCTATCACGGACCAGAAGAGCACGGCATCGGCGTAAATTGTTTTGATTTGCGAAGCGAGTTCGCCAAGCGGATTCCACCGAAATATTCTGTGCGAGTCAGCTGCGGGCAAGCGCGAGATTCCGAAGCTGGTGAGCAGTCCGACGCACGTAAAACCAAGAAGCAAAAATCCTGCGATCGCCTCATGCCCTCGATATCGCTCGGCCATAATTCCGGCTGCCATCGTGGCCGAGATGCTGGCCACAAATGTTCCGAGTTCGATGATGCCGTTGCCCCAGGAAAGCCGGTTCTCCGGAAGCAGCTCCGGCAGCAAGCCGTACTTCGAGGGGCCGAAGAGAGCTGCTTCCATGCTGATGAGGAAAACAGACGCGCACTCCATCGGCAAGTTGTGGAGGTATAGGCCCGTGATGGTGAAGGCCATCACGCCGAGCTCGAGTAATTTCGTACCGATGGTGACGCTTCGCTTGCTATAGCGGTCCGCAAAGTATCCGCCAGTCATGGAGAAGAAAATGAACGGCAGAGCGAACAGCGCGCCAACGAGCAGGATCAAGCGGTCCCGAAACTGATTCGGGAAATTCATCGCCACGATAATGTAAATGACCAGGAATTTTACGGCGTTGTCGTTGAACGCCGTTTGAAACTGCGTGGCGATCAGGCTCCAGAAGCCGCCTTGCCAGCCGCGAGTGGCGTGGTTCAGCGTGGGTTGTTCGCTCTTTTTCATGAAGGTGAAGAGAAGCGAGCGCAGCTTTATCGACAGCGAACGACGGAGCCGGGGCCAGTCTATCCAGTGCAATGCTGACTGGCAAGACGGAACAGAAATGTGCTAGACAGGTTGCTCATGACGAACGAATGGCCCGACGGCTTGCCCGTTAACCAGGTGCGGATCGCGCGTCCGACGCACAAGCTCGACGAAGTCGTGCGTTTTTATTCTGAGGGGCTGGGATTAAAAATCGTCGGCTCCTTTCACGAGCACGAGGGATATTCGGGCTATATGCTCGGACTGCCCGGGCGCGAGTATCATTTGGAATTCACACAACATTCGGCAGGAAGTCCTTGTCCAACGCCAAGCCGCGACAATTTACTGGTGTTCTATATTCCTGACAAAGCCGCTCTGGACCGGATTGCGGATCGACTTTCGGCGCTCGGGTATCATTCAGTTGGTGCCGAGAATCCGTACTGGACCGAAAAGGGCATAACAATAGAAGATCCGGATGGCTGGCGCGTGGTGCTGATGAATTCACCGGGTATTTGATCAAGAGCAGGTCCCCCCACCGCCATCAGCAAGAAACGCGATCGGGTTCCTGGATGTCGGGATGAAGCCGGACGCCACGAAAGTTAAGAACCAAACCTGCTCGGGAGAAAGGCGCGCATGTTGAACGGTTATGAGCCGGAACGCACACCGATGTCGGCGAACCAGAAGCTGTGGCTTGGGTTTTCCGCGGCGCTTCTACTCGTGCTCTGTTATGTGGGCTGGATTTTTTATTCACGCTGGCACGAAAACCATGCCATCAACGAGGAAGTGACGGCGGAGAGGAAAGAGAAGGACCAGCGTGACGCGGCCGCCACGGTCGAGAGTTTGGGAGGCAGCGAGTTCAAGATCATCAGCTTCTATGCTTCGCCGGGCGATATTCACCGCGGCGATACCGTGACGATGTGCTACGGCGTCTCGAATGCGAAGTCGGTAAGTATCGATCCGCCGATCGGGGAAACGTGGCCCTCGGTGAGTCGCTGCATGCAGATCACTCCAAAGAAAACGACGAAGTACACGTTTACCGCCGATGACGGGAAGGGAAGTACAAAGACGGCAGAGTTAACGATCGTGGTGAAGTGACTTGGCGCGCAACTGAATCAACCCCGTCAATTCCGAGGAACCCGCTACCACTGGATTGTGTTCTGAGCGTCTTCCACCAGGGCGCCTTCGTATTTTTCCAACATCGGCAATAGCACGTTCTCCAGTTCACTCTTCCACAGTTTCCCTTTATAAAACTTTGCTTTCATCGGTTCAACCGAGGCCATGTCGGGAAAGCTGCGCATCCAAACGAAAGTATCCGGATCCTCGACGGAAAGAAATGGGCCCAACACTTTCATTCCGATTTCTTCATGCGCCGGAATAGATTTGGAGCGAAAGACCTCAAGGAATTCGGAGCGTTTGCCGGGCTTGGTTTTATACGTGCGCATGTCGATGATCATTTTTTACCGCCTCCGCCAAGCATGCTTGCGCCCGTATAAAAAGGCAAGAGCGCAACGCTGCCGCTCGCGCTCGCGCCAAGCTTGAATTCGTGGCAGCATGGCCATTATGACTACCATACTGCTTTTGACCCTCTCCAACATTTTCATGACTTTTGCATGGTACGGACATCTGAAATACCGCCAGGTGCCTCTGTTTAAGGTCATCGTGATTAGCTGGCTTATCGCCTTCCTCGAATACTGCTTCCAAGTGCCCGCCAACCGTATCGGCTCGTATGAGTTCACCGCCGTCCAGCTCAAAACGATACAAGAAGTGATATCGCTGACAGTGTTTTCGGTATTCGCGGTCCTGTATTTAGGCGAAAAACTAAAATGGAACTACCTGGTCGGTTTTGGGTTAATAGTAAGTGCCGTCTTCGTGATTTTTAAGAAATGGTAACCGCAAGCCATCGATAGAGGATAAGCGATGAAGAAGCTATTTTGGATTGCATTGCTCGCGGCATTGCTGTCGCCTTCGCAGGCCGCGGCGCAAAGTCCTTTTGACGGCACGTGGAAGATGGATCTAAATACGACGCAACTGCCTGCCAAGCCTGGCTCATACCTGTTGCAGGCGGGCGTGTATCACTGCAGAACTTGCATTCCGCCCATCGACGTGCGAGCCGATGGCCTGGACCATCGAGTCTCCGGAGATTCTTGTTACGACACCGTGAGTATCAGGGTGTTGGACGATCGAACCGTTCAGGAAACGGACAAGAGTAGAGGAAAGATAGTTCATACCGAAAAAATGACGGTGGCGGCGGACGGAAACACGGCCGTCTGGGAATTCTCCGACAGTTGTGACGCGAACGCTGAAGAAGTCACCTGGAAGCAGATTTCAGTGCGCGTGTCGAAAGGCCCGGTTGGGTCGCACGCAATTTCTGGCTCGTGGCGAGCGATGAGAATCGTGAATTCATCCGAGAATGGACTAACGGCGACTTTGAAACTGGATGGCGATAACTTTAGCTTCGCTGATTCGACCGGGCAGAGTTACACGGCGAAATTGGACGGGCCGGACGTCCCGTTCAAAGGTGATCCGGGTAACACGCTAGTCTCGGTGAAGCGAATCGACGAGAACACCATTGAGGAAACTGACAAGCGCGCAGGAAAAGTGGTGAGCGTGACGCGTTTCACAGTGGCGGCGGACGGCAAGACCCTGAACGTCTCCATCAGCGACAAATTGCAGGGAAGCTCGATGCAGTTCGTGGCGGCGAAACAATAGGCGGGCGTATTTGAAGCCCGGGCAGCTTTCAGCGGCTTCAAAATATCAAATTTCCAACTAAAACCAATGCAAGCGCCAGAACGGCTCCGGTCAGAATAGCCAACAGCATCCAAGTCCGAAATTGAGGACGCGATTTCGGCATCCCCAACATGTGCATGGAAAGGTCGGGCTGATCGAAGTAGTTCGCATGCTCCCGGTACTTCGTTTCGTGTGCCATGCGCAAAATACTAGCATCGTATCCCGGTCCTGGCGGGTCATGTGGCGCAAGAGTAACCCTGCTGCGCTCAAGCTTAAGTGCCGAAGTCGCAAGGTCCCTTACACGCGATTGCAATGACTCGCGCTAAGGTGCAAAATGTTGTCGTAGGCATGTTACGGAGTTGGCTGCACGTCGCAAAGATGTGCTCGCCGCTGAGGATATTGTCGAGACCATGGCCATTGAACTAGCCAAGGGCGTGACGCTGGAAGCACCGGGTCAGGACGCAAATTTCCTGAAGGATGAGGGAATTTTGCTCGCGTCGCTGGACAAAGTGGTGAACTGGGCGCGGCGAAGCTCGATTTGGCCCATGTCGTTCGGATTGGCCTGCTGCGCGATCGAGATGATGTCGATGGCTTCTTCGCGATACGACATTGCACGGTTTGGCGCGGAAGTTTTCCGCGGATCGCCGCGGCAATCGGACTTGATGATTATCGCGGGGCGCGTTTCGGTGAAAATGGCGCCAGTGATCAAACAGCTCTACGAGCAAATGCCCGAGCCGAAATGGGTGATTTCGATGGGCGCGTGCGCCACGTCGGGCGGCGTGTTCAATAATTATGCGGTCGTGCAGGGCGTGAACCAGGTGATCCCGGTGGATGTTTACGTGCCAGGGTGCCCGCCGCGTCCCGAAGCGCTGCTGTACGCCATCATGCAGCTTCAGAAAAAGATCGATACCACGCGCGGAAGTTTTATGAAGTCGATGAATTTCGACTAAGGCATTCAGCAAACGCAAGCCTCTCGGCCCCTCGCGAAATATGTCCTCAACATCGAATGGTTTTTGTTCTAGCATCTCGAACGGTAGCGGCCTAATTCAGATCTCAATCGCGAGGAGTCGAATCCCATGAAGACAGGTGAAGGAATCATCAGCAAGGCCAGCAAGTACTCCGTGCCGGAAACTCTCGACCGTGTGGACGCATTGCTGCAGTCGAAGGGCATTAAGATTTTTGTCCGCGTCGATCACAGTGGCGAGGCGGAGAAGGCCGGGTTGAAAATGCCTCCGACGCAACTTCTCATCTTTGGCAATCCCAAGGGCGGCACTCCCGTAATGCTGGCCGCGCCCACTGCCGCCATTGACCTTCCGTTAAAAGCGCTAGCCTGGCAGGACGGCGACGGCAAAGTGTGGTTGAGCTATAACGATCCCGAATACATCAAGAAGCGATTTGGGCTGACTGACGACCAGATCAAGACAATTATTGGAATCGGTCCGTTGATCGAGCAAGCTTTGAATTAACCACCGCGTGCATAGTGTCGCCGTTGAATCCTTCCAACGTCCTCTATCGCGATTCAGCTCTGCGAGCGATGGCGCGCAGCCACATCAGGCGGATGAACGCGCTTCCCGGATAGATTACGCGCCAGTAGCAAGCGAAGCGGCGGCGAGTGACGGCGTCTGTCGCGTACACCCGCGTCTCGGTCGTAAGCGTACACGCGGTTGGACCGCAGTCCTCGATGCGAAAGTTTATGGTGCCCGCGGCGAAGCCGGGCGTCCCTGTAGTCACGCAAAGGGCCTTGAACCCGTCGCCGGTTAGCCTACCGCTCGCACGCCATCCACGCGGCGAAATCACCAGAGTTCCCAGCGCGATCTCGCGGTCAGCCTCCTCGGCAAGAATTATAAAAGATGTTTTGGTGGCGACCTCGAGGACCGGCACCTGCGGCGGTGGGTTGAGGATGCTTTCAGGTCCGGAACGGCCAAACCGCCGAAGCCAGACGAGAGTGCGGAACAGAGTAATCTCTTGAGCCGTCACTGATTTCACCGCACGATAGATCTGCTCCGCTGGGGCCGCGATCCGGCGAGAATGAAACTCGCTGAACTGATACACGGGAGCGAACTCGTCAAGAAGTGTTAGCGGCGTGGTGACGCGTACTTCTTCAGCGCACATCGCGTGGAGATCTCATTGCCGGGCGCACTAGCTCGTTACCGTTGCGGTGCCGCCGTCGAATGCTAGGACCGTGCCGGGGGCGTTGTGTTCGCGACGCACGTAGCCCATGCCAATAGCTGCGGCAGCCTTCGGCGAAAATGCGGAGCTCGTGATGATGCCCACCTCTGCGGCTGCGGCGTCCGTCGCGCGCAAACGCGTCAGCGGAGCTGGCGGATCGGCGGATGAAAATTTCAGACTCACGCGGCGGCGGTTTACTTGGCCGCGCGAGCGCACTCGCTCCACAATTTCCTGCCCGGTGTAACAACCCTTTGTAAAGCTAAGATGCGTTGCTTCGAGCGCAGCTTCGTGCGGAATTACCGTGTCGTTGAAATCATCCGGGAACCAGGGAATGCCGGCTTCCAGCCGCAGCGCGTTGAGCGTGGCCATCCCGATGGACGCGCCGTGCGCGGCGTGAACTCTGGCGTGCATGCTTTGCCAGAGCAGCCCGAGATGTTCCCGCGGAGCGATGATTTCAGCCCCGGCGCCGCCGAAGTGAGAGAGCCGAATCAGATGCGAGGGCACCCCGTCGATGGGAAGCTCCGCATTTGCAAATTCCGAAAATCCTTCGAGCGCCAAACCGCACGCTTGTGCCACGACCGTGGCCGCCTGCGGACCTTCCACCGCAAAACTTCCGAGTTGATCGGTAAGATCTTCCAGTGTGACGTCGTCCATGATGATGTATTTATCCAGCGTGGCGAAGGTGCGTTCGCGAACGGATGCGTGCGTGCGCACCAGCAATTTCTCGGCCAGCGCATACACTTCAAGTTCCGCGAGGATATGTCCTTGCGGATTTAGCAGCAGTGCGCGTGTGCCATAAGCTTCGCCCACGGACTTGATGTCGTTTGATACGACTGCGTTGAGATAGCGGACGCGGTCCGGGCCGGAAAGTAAAAAGATAGCGTGCCAGTTGGTGTCGAACAGCGCGACGGATTCTCTTGCGGCTCGATATTCGGAAGCTGCGTCTGAAAACTTTTCCGGCAGCAGACAACCGTGATACTCCGCGAGAACTGCGTTTGCGGCGCGATGTTCGGCAAGAAGTGGAGTGTCCATGATTTTCGGGTCAGGCAGGCTCAATAAGTATGCTGGAATATGTGGTCTGGTGTCATCCCGGAAATCCGCTGCCTTCGGGCAACCGAGAGCGAGAGACGGCCGGGACTGTTATACTTAATCTGAAATGGCCGAAAAACTTATTCACGAAATCATTCCGGTGGGCATGCTGCACTGCAACTGCTCGATTCTGGGCGATCCCACCACGCGCGAAGCGATTGTGGTGGATCCCGGCGACGAAGTGGACGCCATACTGGAGATTTTACGGCGGCATGATTTGAAGGTTCGCGCGATCGTCAGCACCCATACGCATATAGACCACGTGGGAGGGCTTGCCGGGTTGCACAGCGCGACCGGCGCGCCGGTCTTGATCCACAAAGACGATTTGGAACTCTACGACCATCTCGAGATGCAGGCGAATTGGCTTGGCGTTGCGACTCCCGCGGTGATGTCCATCCAGGATTTCGTGAAAGAAGGCGATACCGTGCGCTGGGGCGGTTATGCGGCTCGCGTGCTGCATACGCCGGGCCACACACCGGGGAGCATCAGTTTGGTGGTGGAACGTGATACAAAGGCAGCTTCGCCCGCATCGGCTGATCCGCATGGCACGCACCAACACGCCCATGTGCATACGCCAGCCACGAAGCGCCCGCTAGATTCGGTAGGCGAGACATCCCGCCTAATTGCAGGCGACACCCTCTTCCAAGGAAGCATCGGCCGAACGGACCTGTGGGGCGGCTCGTTCAAGGATATTTTGAAATCGATCCACGACAAATTGCTCACGCTCCCCGATGACACGCTGGTCACGCCAGGTCACGGCGCAAATACCACGATCGGCGCCGAGCGCGCGCACAACCCGTTTTTGCGTTGAATCCCACCGTGACACTCACGGCCTGAATGCGTCTACTGTCTTGCCAGCAGGCAAATCCCGGACCATGGACGCGAGCCCTGCGCACCATTTGATGCCGGCAGGTGCGACAGCAACCACATGCCAAACGAGAGCCGTTTCAAGCGCGCGGCTGTTTTCAGCGGCGAACGCACATCGATCGGCGTCCATCCGTACGGGACGAAGAGCCCGGGACCTTCCTTGGGGCCGAACTTAAACGATGCGCCACTCTCTGCGAGCTGAGGCCCCATATTTTTTTGGAGCAGGCGGAGAAGTCCGGGTGACGCCACGTCGGCGAGCCAGCGCTGAAAGCTTGGGGGTGAGGCGAGATCGCGAGCGAGAGCTCCGACTTCATCCGCGGTGAAATAAATCAGAAGACCCTCGGTGATAATCAGCGCTTTCGCGGACCTGCTTCCGAGTTGAGAAAACAGCTCGCGGCGCCCGTTAATATCCGACAGATCCAAGCGAATCCGTTCGAGCTGGCAGACAGGCCTTTCCGCGCCGAGAATTTCCTCTTTGTAATCCAAAATGCCCGTCAGATCGACTTCAATCCATTTGAGTGAAGAAGGCAGGACCATACGGTAAGGCCGCGCGTCGAGACCCGCCGCAAGATTGACGACCATATCGACGCCCTGCTTGATTTGTTCGTTGAGGAACTCGTCGAAGAGATACGTGCGCATGACCCAAGCCCACGTCGCGCGATCGCTGAATGCCAACGAAGTGGCGATCTGTTCGCCGCGCGTGCCTGCGAGACGGCGGGCGAACGGATCACTAAAGAGATGGTCCGCGCGTTCCGTCTCGCGCGCACGATACACCGCGGCCCAAAGCGCCGTGTCCGAAATATTTCGGATTAACGCATCACCGGGTGGGCTAGCTTGGCTCATGATCCCGCGCCTCCAACTGCATTAGGCAAGCACCGGCAACGTCGCCAATACACCTAGAATTGTACGTCCTTGACGTGCGTTGAAGGGAACCACCGGTTCCCGAACGCATCTTGCAGGCTCGCGGCACGGTCGCCGTAAGGCTCATCACGCAGCGGACGCAACACCTTCGCACCTTCGCGCACGGCCGCTGCGTACACGGCGTCCACGTTTGGCACGTACATGTGCAAAGCCGCGGGAAGAGCCGCACGCTCGTCGGAAGCTTCGCCGACAGCCAGAATCGAATCGCCAATGCGAAGCCGCGCGTGGACGACCTTGCCGTCGGGCGCGTCGTGCATGAAGGCTACCTCGGCGCCAAAAGCGCGTTTCGTAAACTCAACGAATTCCGCCGCACCCACCAAACTCAAGTGCGGCAGTATCGCCCTGGTGTCTTCCGTTCTGTGGCCCGTTTTACGAATCGCAGTCAGATACCATTGATTTCCGGCAGGGTCCTTCACTCCGGCTTCGCGATCGCCATACGGCTGTTCGTGCGGAGCGGAGAGGGAGGTGCCGCCCGCTTTCAACGCGCGTTGATAGACTGCCTCGACATCATCAACATGAAGAATGTTGGCCACCGTCCTGGCGCCAAATTCTTCGGTGGCATCCGCCAATTCAAGGATTGAATCGCCGATGCGCAATTGGGCGTGCATGATCAACTGGGTGCCCGGCCTGGGTACGCGGAAGGCTTCTACCGCGCCAAAGGCTTCCTTGAAGAAGTCGATCAACGTGGCGGCGCCGTTCACGGCCAGATACTGGGTCAAAGTGTGGAACCCTTCCGGAATCGGCTTGACTGCGGGCGGCGTCGCCGGGGAAGTGCCTTGTTGCATTAAGGCGTCCATCCGCTTCTGCATTTCCGCGCCGGACAATTCTTCTTTTACGGTGGAGATATTCCAGACGTAGCCGAAGGGATCGGCGAATTGGCCGGAACGTTCGCCGTAAAACTGGTCTTCGATCGGACGTACTTCTTTTGCGCCTGCAGCGACAGCGCGCGCGGCGACCGCATCAACGTCGTTCACCGAAAGGCTCATTCTTACGGGCGAGCCGCCGAGCGTTTGAGGGCTCAGCGCTCCATGATCCGGGAACTCGTCGGAAAGATACATCACAGAATTGCCGATGCGAATCTCGGCGTGGCCGATTTTTTTATCGGGGCCGACCAATCGCATCACTTCCGTTGCGCCGAAGACGTTTTTGTAAAAGTCGATTGCTGCGGCAGCGTCTTTTACGCAGATATAGGGAACCGCGGTCTGTCGAACTTCTGTTGCTACTGCAGGTTTGCTTGCCATGGATGTTCTCCTTTCGAGATCGAGTTTCAGGCGTGCTTTGAAATTTTCGCCGGGCAGATCGCGCAACTGCGCGGCAATTTGTGCCAGCGCTTGAAGTTTCGCTCCGACTTTCGTCTCGCGGCGCCGGGGCGCAACGGACGGGCGGGCGATCAGCGCGTCAACGATTTTGTCGAGTTGTTCGCTCAGGCTTTGGTTAGCCATTTGTTCCACCAGATTTACTCGCCAATTTACCGGTCGATTTCTTTGCCGACGAAGCGACTAGTTGACCTCGCAGAGTTTCCAGTCCGCGGAATTGCAATTGCTTTATGGCCCCGCCGGTGCGGCCGAGTTCTTTGGCGATTTCGCGGATGCTTTTCTCCTGTGCAAAACGCATCTCGATCACCCGGCGCTGGTCGTCCGGAAGCGTGGTCACCAGCCGAAAGAGTTTGGCGCGCTGCTCGACGTCTTCCGTGTCGATGTCGTGCGATAAAGGCTCATCGGAAGACGGATTGCCTTGCTCCCGCGCTTTGGATTTCCAGCTGTCCGCGATGGCGTTTGACGCGATCCGGAGCAGCCACGCCGCGAAGGGAAGTCCGCGCCATTCGTAGCGAGCGAAATTTGCAAGGGCCTGGTGAAACACCTCGGCCGTCAGGTCCTGCGCCTCTTCGCGGTTTCCCACACGACGCGCGATGTACGCATACACCCGTTCGAAATTATTTTCGTAGAGCTCGGCAAAACGGCCCGGGTCTTTTTGCGCTGCTTCGACCAGCCGCCGTTCGCCGGCATCTTGGGAACGTTCCTTCAACCAGTTCTCCGGATTTGCCTATCACTAACTTAAACTGCCGAGCGAGACAAAGGTTACGCTACTTTTTTAGGAATAGCTTCGGTCCCAAGTCGTGGCCGGCTTTGCGCTTGAGCACGCAACTTTGTATCCTTTGCAGTCGTACTACTAGTGTGGGCGGCGCATGCTCCTCTCCGCCGCCGAAAGAGGCTTCCTGCGAATGGATGAAGCAAATATACCTCCTGGAATGGGTTCGGATGCGCTACCGCCTGTGATCCCGGCGCCTCCGCCCGAGCCGGAGCGCAGCACCATACTGTACGGCCCGAACGGTCTTCGCGCGGGATGGCGCCTCCTGATCTTCCTCCTGATTCTCGGTTGTATTATCGGCGCCGTTTATCTGGCCGGACATTACGCAGCTCGCAAGCTCGGACCCCGCCCGGCGAACCCCGGCCAGGTGGCGATGCTCACGCCGGGATTAGTCGCGATAAGTGAGCTAGCAACCCTCGCTATGATTCTTCTCGCCAGTTGGATCATGGCGCTGATCGAGCGCCGGAAGCTCTCGCAGTACGGGCTGCCCTTGCGTGCGCCATTTCCGAAAAAGTTCTGGGTGGGATTGCTGTGGGGATTTCTGGCGATCAGCGGCGTGCTCTTCGTAATGTTTTTGTTCCACGGCGTCCGAATCACCGGCGTCGATACGCATGGCTCAGCGTTGGCTCTCTCGGCCTTGGAATGGGCCCTCGCGTTCGCGGCGGTCGGGATTTCGGAGGAATTCACGTTTCGCGGGTACCTGCAATTCACGTTGACCACTGGGATCGGATTCTGGCCCGCAGCTCTTCTCATGTCCGCGCTTTTCGCCTTCGCTCACACAGGAAACTCTGGTGAGTCGCTTTTCGGGCTGATACAGGTAGCCGCATTCGGAATTTTCGCCTGCATTGCATTGCGGCGGACGGGCAATTTGTGGTGGCCCATCGGATTTCATGCCGCGTGGGATTGGGGACAAACTTTTTTCTACGGCGTGCCGGACAGCGGACTGAGTGCCAGTCGTAATTTTTTGCACGCTGAATTTCACGGTCCAAACTGGCTGACGGGAGGAAGCACCGGCCCGGAAGGCAGCGTTCTGACGCTGATTGCGCTGATCGTGGCTTCGCTGCTGGTGCTGCGTTTCTACCCTGAAGTTCGCTACCCGGGCCCCGACGCGCTAGGCCGCAGGCTTCGCTGAAGGTTTCTTGCGCATGTGCACTTCCCGGCCGCCGTGCTCGTAATGCACGCCGTCCATGTACGTCCTCATCATCAGAATCCCGCGGCCATGTTCGGCAAAGATGTTTTCGGGCGCTAGAGGGTCTGGAACTTTCTCCGGATTGAATCCTTCTCCTTCGTCCCGCACGACAAAAAAAAGTTCTCCGCTGGCCTCGCAACGAAAACTCAGGTGCACATGCTTGCTGCGGTCTTCGTGGTTACCATGAACCACAGCATTGGCAATCGCCTCGCGCAACGCCACTTCGATATCGCTCCCGTCGCCCTGAAAACACGTGTAATGCTTCATGCGTTCGATGAATCCATCGACGAATGGAGAAATTTCAGAAATATCGCTGGGCATTGATAACTCGAATTGAGGATGGGGAGGCCCGGCCTTCCATCCTTTGTACAGGTCCATTTCTGTAGCCTCTCCATCCTGCGGCCGGCGCCCGACAGCGCACGAATGAAACGAGAGAAGAATTGTACGCTACGACGCATACTTTTAACCGAAAACCGCCGCGAGGCCAAGCAGTTTATGGGAGCCTCGGTCCGTCCGCAGTGAATCGCGGCGGGCACCCTGCAGATATCGGAGTCAGGAGAGACCTTTTTATTGGTGCTACGTCGAAGTGTATGAAATCGTGTTTGCGCTGGCTGCCCGCGCGCCGCGCGGGATCTAATTTGCGATGATCTTAACTCTTTCGAGATTGACGCGCGAGCGAGGAGAAAGTATCTTTTCCCGGCCGAGACGGATTCAAAATTAGAAATTACAGGTGATATCGCGTGAACTCGCCGTGCTGCAGTCCGCGACTACCACGCCTCACCTCAGCACAACACTTTCGGCGGGATGCATCCAGCCAAAGGCTCGATACAGATCAGCATGTTGCCAAAAACATTTAGGAGGAACAGATGCGGGCACGTTGGCTATTTCTTTTTTTAGCTCTTGCCGTGGGGTCCGGCGCTCGGGCTCAGCAGGTAGATATTCCCTACGAGAAGTTCGTGCTCGACAATGGCCTCACCGTCATCGTCCACGAAGATCACAAAGCGCCCATCGTGGCCGTGAACGTGTGGTATCACGTCGGCTCGAAGAACGAGAAGGCCGGGCGCACGGGCTTCGCCCATCTTTTCGAGCACCTGATGTTCGGCGGCAGCCAGCACGCCCCGGGGAGTTACGTCAAGGCACTCGAGCTGGTTGGTGCCACCGACCTGAACGGAACCACATATTTTGACCGCACCAATTACTTCGAGAATGTCCCTACATCCGCGGTGGACTACGCCCTATTTATGGAATCGGACCGCATGGGATTCCTGGATTTGAGCCAAAAGACTCTCGACTTGCAGCGCGGCGTGGTGCAGAACGAAAAACGTCAAGGGGAGAATCAACCGTACCGTCTGACCGAGGAGCACTTTCCTGAAAATACGTATCCCGCCGGCCATCCCTATTCCTGGGACGTCATCGGCGACATGGCCGACCTGGACGCTGCTGCATTCAAGGACGTGCAGGAATGGTTCAAGAATAATTACGGCCCGTCCAACGTGGTCATCGTGCTGGCCGGCGATATTGACGCGAAAACGGCGAAAGAGAAGGTCCAAAAATATTTCGGCGAAATTCCGCCGGGGCCGCCTGTGGCGCACCAGAAGATATGGATCGCGAAAATGAAGGGGACTCACAGGGAAGTCACCCAAGATCGTGTGCCTCTGCCCCGCATTTACATGGTCTGGAACGTGCCGCAGTTCGGCAGTCCAGACGCCGACTTCCTTGATCTCGTCAGCTCTTGCTTGGGTGACGGCAAGAGTTCACGCCTCTATAAGCGGCTGGTTTACGACGACCAGATTGCCAGTGACGTCACTGTTTATGTCGACACACGTGAGATCGGCGGACAGTTCGTGGTGCAGGTTACGGCGCGTTCCGGGCATAACCTCGGTGAGATAGAAAAAGCGATCGATGAGGAGATGGCTCGATTCCTGCAAGACGGTCCTACTCCTGAAGAGTTGCAGCGGGTGCAGACTCAGTATCTCGCGAACTTTTTGCGCGGCAGCGAACGCATCGGCGGCTTCGGCGGAAAATCGGACAGGTTGGCACAGTACGAGGTTTATACCGGCGATGCCGGCAATTACAAGGTCACGCTGAAGCGCGTGAACGGCGCGAGTGCTGAAGATCTCAAGGGCGCGGCGAACCGCTGGCTTTCTGACGGCGTTTACATCGCCGAGGTCCAGCCGTTCCCGGACTACAAAGCGGCGTCCGCGGCAGTGGACCGCTCTAAGCCGCCCGAGCTCGGAACCCCGCCGGAATTAAAACTTCCTAAGCTGGAGCGCGCAACTCTTTCGAACGGCCTTAAAGTGATCCTAGCCGAGAGGTCCGGCCTGCCTCTGGTGAGTTTCTGGATGACCGCCGACGCCGGCTATGCCGCCGATCACTCTGCGGCCCCGGGCACGGCGAAGCTTATGTCCGCGCTTCTCGTTGACGGCACTAGCACGCGCAACGCGCTCCAGATTAATGACCAAACGGCTTTGCTGGGCGCGCGATTGCTGGCCTATTCCGATCTGGACTTCTCCTACGTTCAGCTTTCAGCGTTGAAGCAAAAGCTGGATCCCTCGCTCGAGCTGTTTGGCGACGTGATTTTGAATCCGTCGTTCCCTGACGCCGATTTCAAGCGCGAACAGAAGTTGCAGTTGGACACCATCCAGCAGGAGCAGGACGAACCCATCGGGATGGCGCTGCGTGTTTTCCCCGGCCTGGTCTACGGTCCAACCAACGCCTACGGCAGTCCCTTCACCGGGTCTGGAACGGCGGCTAGCGTGCAAAAAATCACGCGCGACGATTTGGTTAAATTTCATAAAGAGTGGTTCCAGCCGAACAACGCCACTCTCATAGTGGTTGGCGACACCACACTCGCCGAGATCACGCCGAAACTGGAAAAACTGTTTGCCTCATGGAAATCCGCTCAGGCCCCGCGAAAGGATGTGGCTGCGGTACAACTCCCGTCCAAGCCGGTGGTCTATCTTTTGGATAAGCCGAACGCCGAACAATCCGTAATCATCGCCGCCAATATCACGGTGCCTCCCAACACGCCGGATGAACTCGCCATTCAGGCTATGAACGATGTTCTGGGCGGCACATTCAGCTCGCGCCTCAACATGAACCTTCGCGAGGATAAGCATTGGAGTTACGGGGCGAGCAGCTTCGTGTTGGGCGCGCGCTTCCAGCGCCCATTCCTTGCTTTTGCGCCCGTGCAGACGGACAAGACCAAGGAGTCCCTGGCGGAAATGAATAAGGAGTTGCGCGCGATTCTAGGTGATCGTCCGGTAACCTCGGATGAATTGACGCGCACGCAGGCTAACGAAACGCTCAGCCTGCCCGGGTCGCGCGAAACCCTGGATGCTGTCGGCGGTTCAATCGCGACCATACTGGATTCCAGATGGCCCGACGATTATTACGACACTATGTCGGGCAAGATCCGGGCGCTGAAAACGAGCGATCTGGACGCCGCGGCGAAGCAAGTCGTCCATCCGGACAACTTGATCTGGATCGTGGTCGGTGACCGCGCCAAGATCGAGGCGGGCATCCGGGAATTGAACTTAGGCGAAATCCGCTTCATTGACGCCAACGGCAATCCGATTTAATCGCTGGGGAAGTTTGCTGCATCGCCGGTCAGGCGACCTGTGACCGACCCGCACGAGCAACGATGAAACCGCTCTTTTTCGAGTCTCCTTCGAAACTTCGCGCATGGCTTGAGAAGCACCACGCTCAGGAGACTGAGCTTTGGGTCGGTTTTCACAAGAAACGTTCGGGCAAAGCGAGCATTACCTGGCCGGAAGCTGTGGATGCGCTGCTTTGTTTCGGCTGGATCGACGGGATTCGGAAGAGCATCGACGAAGTAAGCTACACCATTCGCGTTAGCCCCAGAAAATCAAAGAGCAAATGGAGCTTGATCAATGTGAAGCGTGTCCCCGAGCTTCGGAAATTGGGCTTGATGCACGCCAACGGACTAAAAGCGTTTGAGGCGCGAACGGCGGAAGGTACGTATGCGTACGAACAACGTAACGTTGCCAAACTCGGCGCTCGTTTTGAGAAGCTATTCCGGGCCAACAAACCTGCATGGAAGTTTTTTCGCTCGCAGGCGCCGTACTATCAGAGGACCGCGACTTGGCGGATCATCAGCGCGAAAAAAGAAGAGACCAAGCGGAGGCGGCTTGAAAGGCTTATTCAGGATTCGGCACGCGGGCGGTCCATCGCTCCACTGAGACACTCTGCAAAATCCAAGTAAACCGCCGGCGAGATTTTGATTTTCGTAGCGCCGGTTTATCCTGAGGAAGCCGAAGGGCGTCCCGCCGGCTCTTTTGATTTTTTGTGAAGCTCGGCAATCGATCCCTGCTCGTTAGCAGGCACTACGGTTTTCGTTCCGCTCGAATGCCTTCCATGACGCTTTGAATCAGCTCTTTAGCTTTGCCAATCTCGGCGGTGATGATTCGTATGTCCATTACCGGCACTCCCGCATCGCGATTACTATGGCAATAGACGCCGTGCTGGCCGACAAGCACGAGCGCGTTGGTCAAAAGGTCCAGCGTAACGGCCAAGCGGCCGCGGTGCGGGCCCATCATCGTTTCGTAATGTTCCAATTCTTCCCGATGCTCGTCAAAAGCCGGCATGTATTTTCCTCGCGTGAACACGTAAACAATTAAGCTATGCGTAGAGGCTAAGAAACGAAACGGTAGCCCACGCCCCGAACGGTTAGAAGATGGCGCGGCTTCGCGGGATTGTCCTCGATGTAGCGCCTCAGGCGCACGATGAAATTATCGATTGCGCGGGTATCGGTGTCCTCCCGCAAATCCCACACATCTTCCAGAATCGACTTGCGCGAAACCGTGCGCCCATTTTGGCGTATCAAATGACGCAGAAGCTTCGCTTCCATCAGCGTAAGCTGCACGGTATTAGTCCCGGTGCGCAATTCGAGAGTATCAAAGTCTAGAGTCTTGCCGTCAAACGTGAAGAGATCCTCCTCGGATGTTTGTGCGGCATTCTTGCCGGAGGCCGCTGCTTTCTGGCCCGCCGGCTTCTCCTTCGAATCCTTCTTTCCACTGCTCATCCATCCCGTGCGGCGGAGAAGTCCCTGAAGACGCGCCAAAAATATGGGTAGCTGAAATGGCTTGGGCAGATAATCGTCCGCCCCGGCAGCAAAACCTTCCAGAACATCTTCCGGCCGCCCACGGGCCGTGAGCATCAGGACCGGCACATAATTTTTTGCTTTGCGCAGAGCAGAGGCCACGCCGAAGCCGTCAATTCCCGGAAGCATCACGTCGAGCACGACGGCATCGAATTTTTCTTTGGTTTTTAGAAGCCGATCGATCGCGGATTCGCCGTCGCCCACCACCTGTACGAAATAACCTTCGGCCTCGAGATTGAACTTCAGTCCGTCAGCGAGATGTGTTTCGTCCTCCACCACCAGCACGCGGCTACTCATCTACGCTCCGCGGCAACTCCAGCGTAACCGTTGTGCCCTGGTTTTCGCCTTCGCTTTCGGCAAAAACTTTGCCTCCGTGCGCCCGGGCAATCGAGCGAACGATGAAAAGGCCCAGGCCGGTGCCTTTTACTTTCGACGTGCTTCGGCGGCGCACACGGTGAAAACGTTTGAAGACGCGCCTGAGCTGGTCGGTGGGAATCCCCACGCCTTGATCGCGCACGCGAAGCACCACGCGTTTTTCGTCCGGCGCCTCGATGACAACCGAGACGTCAACGTTACCTACGGAATATTTGATTGCGTTGTCCAGCACGTTCGATATGGCGGTCCGCAGCTCTTCAGGATCACCGTGCACGGGAAATTCGGTGACGGGCCTCGTGAGTAGCGCATCTTTTGCCGGGGTACCTCTTGCTGGCTGGCCGTTCGCGGATGCAAAGTGCAAAGCGCCGGGGCTCAGATGGTGCCGCGTGCGCGCAAGTTCCATGCACTCGGCCGCTAAATTCCCCAGATCAACTTTGGCGCGGTACTGTTCGCCGCGTTTGTATCCCACTTGGCCCGCTTTCAGGACCTGCTCGACAGTACCCATCAAGCGGTCGGTGTCGTCGAGCATGAGTTGGTAAAAATGTTGCCGCTGCGCTTCCTCTATTTCGCGGCGTTGCAGTGTTTCGAGGTACAAACGAATGGAGGTGATGGGCGTCTTCAGTTCGTGCGTAACCGCGTTGATGAAACTCCCGTGCTGTTCGTTCAGGCGTATCTCGCGGACAAGAAAGGTGGTGTTCAAGATCATGCCCAGAATGATCGTAGCGAAGACAATCACGCCCAGGAACAGCATGACGCTTTGGCGCCAGTTAAGAATGATCCAGCCGACGTCCAGCGCAATCGCCAGGGCCACCAGGGATATGCCCAGCACAAGGAAAAAAGCAATCGTCTTCCGCCGGCTCGCGATACGCATTGGTTTCCCGGAATCTCAACTGAATTGTACCCCGGAGTGGGATTAGGCGTATCAGATACACCTCGGAAGTAGCGGATGAGTCCTCCTATTGACGCGATTTGGGGCGGCGATAATGCCTTATCCTTACGCCAATCAAAGAACGAATAGGATAGCGTTGCTATAGAGTACAATCCCTGAACTTTGTAACAAGCCGAGGCGATTGGAGACTGCGCGACGGGCCTCACTTGCCCAAACGGATAGAGATGAGTTTTTACGGATCGTTTTCAGCGAGAGCGAGGCGCACGATCTTCTTAGCCCATTCCCAGGCGCTAACGGAAGACGTTCGGGAGATTACTCCCGAGCACATCTTGAGCGCTTTGTTGAAAGAAGACCCCAACCTTTTCGCTCTACTTCTGCCCGACCAAACGAATTCAGCACGTGAAATCGAGCGTCTCCTGGCTGCTGGTGGGACCCGAACGTCGAAGAAATCTACCGGAATTAGGCCGGTCCTGTCGCCTGATTCAAAAGAAGTGGTTTTTATGGCTTCGGAGGAACAAAAGCGGCTCGGGCACAAAGCAGTTGGAACACAGCATTTGTTGATGGCCTTGCTTGCCGCACAATGGAGACGGCCGCGTTGGTTCCACACAAGAGTGCGGCGGAACGATTCAGTGGCAAAAATAATTCTTGAGAAGTGTGGACTAAGTGCCGGATCTGTCGAGCAGAGGATAAAGGAGGGTGTTGTTACTCCACTGACATGGGTGCTCGATGATTCTATAATTAAGCTTAATGCACAGCTTACGGCAGTTGCTGAGCTTCTGATTTCGAAACACGTGTTCACGCGTACCGAATTTGTCGCCCTGCTCGATAAGAATGCTGACCCGGTTAAGCCCGAGGATTTCTTAGCCCCACTGATAGAAGCATTATGTGAAAAGGGCACATTGACTGCTAGTGAGAAGGAAGTTCTTAAGCCACAGCCGCATGTGGCGGCTTCGCAAGAGGAGGGCGGAGACGAGGCAGGGATACCTTCGGCCGACGCTGGTTCTTCGGGCGAGCTGCCGACACCAGATTAGTTGGAGTTGGCTTTGAAACTACACTCTTTACAGTTGTGCGGAAACCAGTTCGGACTGAGGTTCTGGAGCGGCGAACTTGGCCGTTTCTTCGGCGTGCTTCACAGCCGCGAGCTTTGTGGTGTGAACCTGCTTCGCCAATCCGAGTCTCTTCAGCAGCCAGATGCCGTACCAGTTTGTGTCAATCTCATACCAGGCCAGCCCGTGGCGCGCTGAAACCGGATGCGCGTGATGATTGTTGTGCCAGCCTTCGCCCCAGCTCAACAACGCGACCCACCAGCTATTGGTGGAAAGATCGCGAGTCTCAAACCGTCGCGTGCCCCACGAATGAGTGGCCGAGTTTACCAGCCAAGTGAAATGCAGTCCCACGACCGTCCGGAAGAAAATCCCCCACAGGACGAACTTCCATCCGCCTACTGCAAGCAGGATCAGCCCGAGAACGATCATCGGCACGTAGTGATATTTCGTGATCCAGACGTGGAATTTGTCCTTGGCCAGGTCCGGGACGTATCGGGCCAGCGTCGATGTATCGTGGTGCATGGATTTGCCCATCAGGATCCAGCCCATATGCGCCCACCATTTGCCGTCAATCGGTGAGTGCGGGTCGCCTTCGTGGTCGGAATATTTATGATGAATTCGATGCGTGGCGACCCAGAAAATCGGTCCGCCTTCCAGCGCCAGCGTGGCGAAGATCGTAAGCGTGTATTCGAGCCACTTGGGAATTTGGTATCCGCGGTGCGTGAGAAGCCGGTGATAACACATCCCGATTCCCAGGCTTGTCGCCATCCACCACAGAACTACCGCGACAAAGAACGCCTTCCACGTGAAGAAAAACAGCGCCACAATAGCGCCCACGTGAAACAGCGCCATAAACGAAGCCGTGATCCAGTTCACTTCATCCTTGGCTGCCGCGTTTCTTTCCAGATCGGTGAGTTCGACTCCCATAGTTTTGGCCCTTTTCTCTATTATTGAGTTTCGATAAATCTTCGCGTTTTTCGTTTCGCTCTACGCTAGCGTTAGACTACCAGTGGTGGCGAAATTGATTTGTAATAGTTCTGTAATACCAGGACTTAGCCCTTTGAAAGAGTACCTGTACCGCAAAGAGCACGTCAGTTTCACATGCGTCCAAAATCAGCACGCACCAACGTTTC
>Ga0302218_10000081_pt1 | contig 41946 bp, 41 predicted proteins | sample II_Palsa_E1_1_FD_194567 | JGI IMG/M metagenome (GOLD analysis project Ga0302218, IMG submission 194567) | Peat permafrost microbial communities from Stordalen Mire near Abisko, Sweden - II_Palsa_E1_1 | ecosystem: Environmental > Terrestrial > Soil > Palsa > Peat permafrost | place: Sweden... | reverse complement strand
TGAAGCGCAGGTAGACGAAAAGTCCGGTGAGGATCACAGCAAAGAGCACCGCGCCATAGGTGTAGATGGCGCTGTGCGGCGGGAAAATGATCGTTTCTTTTCGTCCCCAGTGAATGCTTGCCATTACTCTTTCTCCAAGTCTGTCCGCGTCTTGATCGCCAAGCTGCGTTTGTGCTTTTTGACCTCGCCGATGATCCCGTCGAAGACTTCCGGTGTTATCTTCTGCCCTGTCGTGAGTGGTTTGAGAAGGTTCGTGAGGATGAGTCGAAGGCCGATAATTTCGACCAGTTCCACGCTCACGGGCGGATCGCCCGCGTCGCGCGCCAACTCGTCAAGAATGAGCTGCCGGATAAATTCGCCACGCTGAAGGCCGTGCTTTCTTGCCAGCCCTTCGATGTCCGCAACCTCCCGCGGACTGAGCTTCGTGGTGACGCCGATGAGTCGGTATGACGCTTTCGCTTTGGCCTCGGCGGTAAGCTGTTCGTCATTGAAAAGAGACATAATTGCCTCGCTTTTGGGCTGGTGTCCCTAGGTGTCCTTAGGTGTCCCCAGGGACACGTAGCAGATGTAAGTTGCTGCATTCATTCGGTTGCCTCTAGGTGTCCGTAGGTGTCCCTAGCACGACCCTTGGAGGGATGGAGTGTCAAAATTCTTCCGGTGCGAAGCACCGTTCTTGCACCACCACGAAATTGAATGGACGATCATGCCTTCACTGCGCGCACAGAAGCCGTGGACTCCACCCCGGCCGTAAGCTTCTTTGACGGCTGCTCCGTCGCACCATTGCTCGGTCCTTTTCGCACACGCAAAGCGGGGGCAACCTGCTTGGCGTGTGCTGTCTTCAGGAAGTCCTGGAAGTCGCGGTCCTTCGAGAAGACATAATTGAGCGCCTTATCGACAACATCATCCGCGGACGCGTGGATGAAGGCGGCATACTGATCGACCTGCATGGCGGTGACCTCATCGAGTCGGACAGAAGCACAGATCTGGCGGCTCTGGTTAATCTCAAGCAGTGGCATGTGGGTTCTCCTTTATAGGTAGTGGAATCAAGGAATCGTTATGTGCAGAATTGGTTAGCAAGTCAGCAGCAATAGGTGCCGCAGTCCGTGCGAATGCTGTGGCATGTTCTACCTCGAAGACGGGCTCAATAAGGAAGCGTTTCGCGTCGCGGTCATAGCCGCGAAGTGCAAGCACCTCGCGGACAACGCGGCGGCCTGGCTGACGTTCAACATGGACGACAAAATCGACAGCTTCTGCGATCTCGGCTTCGGTATCGGCGAACGTGCTTTGCGCGTGACTGCGCATCACGAGATTGGCGAAACGGTGAAGGGCCTTCTCCGCCGAGTTGGCGTGGATCGTAGCCATTGAACCCGCATGGCCCGTGTTGAAGGAATCGAGCAGCGTTCGTGCCTCGATTCCGCGGACTTCCCCGAGAATGATGCGGTCCGGTCGCCAGCGGAGAGCAGACTTTAGAAGGTCGTCGAAAGTTATCTTTGCCTTGAACGTATCAGTCTGGCATTCCGTCGGCAGAATGTTCGGCTTCTGGATCTGAAGTTCGGAGGTGTCCTCGATGACAACGAGGCGATCATGTTCGGGAATAAAGTCTGCTAGTATCCGCAACAGCGTGGTCTTGCCGGTACCGGTTCCGCCACTGATAAGGAGCGTCTTACCGCTGCGAATCTGCTCGGCTAAGAAGTCCGCAAGCGCCCGCGTCAGCGTGCCGCGAGCAATGAGATCATCAACTGTGTAATGGCGGCTCGTGAATTTCCTGATGATGAGCGCAGGTGTACAGCGCACCACCGGCGGGATCACTGCCGCCAACCGACTCCCGTCCGGGAGTTGTGCGTGCAGGAGCGGGTTGTCCTCGTCGAGCTTCTTACCCAGTTGATTGGCGATAACTTCGAGGCCGGTTTGTAGCTTGCCGGCGTCGAAGGAAATGGTCTGCTCTTGGAACATGATGCCGTCGCGTTCGTACCACCACGAGGCGTCGGGATTGCCCATGATCTCGCTGACGTTTTCGTCGAGCAGCAGCGCCTCGATGGGCCGAAGGAATGGAAGGATCAATTCGAAGCTCATAGTGGGAACCTCGCAGCGATGGAAGCCCAGCGGATAGCCGGGCTTCCGAGAGTGAAGAGCAAGGGCTTATGCGGCCGTTTCCTCCTGGGGCACTTCATCGTGATCCTGATCTTCCGGGGCGGCCTTTTCAGCGCGGTCCAGCTTCAGGATCGAAGCGACCCGAATTTCCCAGACGCGCTGCTTCGTGTCCGTCTTCTTGCTGTCGTACTCTCGGCTGCGCAGTTCGCCTTCCACCTGGATATGTGCGCCCTTGGTGAGCGTCTTGGCGAACTCTGAGAGCTTGCCGAAGACAACGCAACGGTGCCATTCGGTGTGCGAGATGTACTTGTCGTCCTTCTTGTAGGAGGACTTGGTTGCCAGCGAAAGAGTCGTAAAGCTGCGGTTGTTGGCGGTGCGGACTTCTGGGTTGCTGCCGAGGAAGCCGATGAGCGTTACTTTGTTCTGGTACATGAGAGTGTCTCCGTTTGTTGAATTCGCCCGTTGTTGCTCGGGTCACACTGGGCGGAGCTTAGCGAGTGGGCCCGGCTCCCAAGTGCCGAAGGTCTGCTTTCTGGGTGGGGCCCGAAAGAAGTTTGAGAGGCGTTCTTTGCCGTGATTCTCAAACTTGTTTTGGGAGGAACCGAGACCCCGAAGGGGCGCAGAATGCGAAGCAGAAGACCGAGTGCCGCCGGGCGCCGGAAAGGCCCCGAAGCTGTGACCGAGCAAAAGACGGGATACATAACGGCAGAAACGCTCCAGAGCAAAGTTGTCATCTGCACATTGGCTGCGGAAGTTCACCGCAATTGCAGTGCGATTCGAGCCGGCATGTCTGCCGTAAGAAGGGCGCAATTCGCCACCGTAGTTGCGCGTCGAAAAGGTCTTGTTCGCCTTCTCCACGAGGCACAGAGACAGGTAGGAAAAGCTAGTTGGATTAGCAGCATGAAAGGACATGAATAAGCCTCTGGGCAGGTCGATGAATCCCTAACTGAATGCCTGGTCCGCCCGGAAGCGCACGATGGTCAGACCGAGGGGGTTCACGGCAAGCTCATTGTTTTTCACATTCTCGCGAAAGACATAGGTAACACTGGCTGTCCATCGCTCCCGCTTGAGTTCGGAATGATCCGCGGGGTTGGTGTACACCTTCTCGAACTCGATGCGCGCCGAATACGGCGACTGTCGCAGGTCGTCAAGGATGACGTTCTTGATCTCCACATCGATATACGGCAAGCTGCTGTCTTTGACGTAATTCTGAATGCTGTTGTCCTTGCGTTCCTGGTCGATCACGGCGCGTTGCACGTCGCTATTGAGGAAGTAGAGCGACTGCGTTTGATCACGTTCGATCGTGAAACGATTGCGGCTAAAGTACAGTTCTGCCCACCGGGTTAGGTAATACTTGTTCTCCGCTTCTTGGGGGCGGTATTGAAAGTTCCGATAGTCGATCGCTTCGGCGTGGCCGACGTCGTTAATGCGCACAATCATTGGGTGCATGTTGGCGAGCGCTTGCTGACTCTTGAAGGTGAGGGCCGACAGCGCGATACAGACACCTCCGAGCACAAGAACGGTCACCTTCAAATAGGTGTTCGTGACCAGCGGATCGCCGTACTGTTCCAGATACCGCTCCGCAGCTCGGGTGATTTCGGGGGATGGCTTTGTGCTGCTGCTCATGAATGAATGCCTCCTGCTTAGATCGCCCTGAGAATTGCCGCTGTGATCATCCCGCCCATTTCGCCGCCGTGGCCGCCGGACGATCCGGAGAAGATGCTCATGGTCATGGCAGGAATCTTGAAGAGGATGTAGATGTTGACCAGTACCAGCAAGATCAGCAACGGAAGCTCCTGCACCATGTTGCCGGGATCGGAGAAGTTGACCAGCTCCGTGTAATACTGAGCGAGCAGGTGGGCCAGGATGCTCAGGACGGCCGCGGCGAGCACCTTATAGAAGCAGAACCCAATGAATGCCCGGAGCCATCCCCAGAACAGAAACTCCAGCTTGTCAAAGACAAGAAACGGGATGAATACCGGACCGAGGAGGCCAACGACTGCGCTGGCGATTGCTCCATATGCGACCATGGCGCTGACTGCGGCGGAGAAGGTGGCAATCAGGACTTGAATAATGACGTACACGATGGCGTAGTAGGGATTCATCAGGGCTTTCACCATGCCGGGACCGCTCGTGGCCTGAGCCTGATTCAGCGTGTTCTGGATACTCGTGATGCTGTCGCTGCCGATGACCGAGACAAGGTACTGCGCACCGCCGTTGATAAAGCCGCGGAAGGATTGGCCAACACCTGGGATGCTGCTGTCGTAGAATCGCACGAGGGTATAGGCGAAGGTGATCAGCATGAAGAAGCTGAGGAACTTCCCCATGTGGAAACCCTGGCCTCCGTGGGTGGAGGCCAGCGATTCCTGCACCCCAAACCAGACGAGCATGATGGTCGCGAGCGCGATGCACATACGAACCCCCAAAGCATCGATTGTGGGCGACGCTGTGGCGGTCAGTGCGTCACATCCCTGTGTGATCCAATTCAGCACTCCCATACATCACCTCTCGCGGCTACATCGACAATCAATAGGTCAGGGCTTGTGCACCACCGTTGTAGGCCGGCGCAACATGTGTTTGATACGTGCTCGCGTAGTTCGCAGTGTCCTGGAATCCCGCCTTTAGTGCGTCCTGCTGTTGTTTCTGGGCAACGATCTGTTGAAGCGCAAGATTGGCGTTGATCTGGTTGGCATCCTGCATAGTCCGCAACTGCAGAAGCAAAGCCTGGTTGATGCGTTGAAGCTCCGCCATGATGGTCTGCTGGCTTGGATCTTGGGTTTGTGTCGCAGCTTCCAGATTGGCGATGTCGGTCTGTCTTGCCGTCTGATTGGCCCGGATCGTTCCAAGCGTTTCGAGATTGTTCGTCAGTACAGAATCGTTGATATCGACCGTGGCGCCCTGTGCGGCAATCTGTTGCTGCCCGGAGGTGCTGAAACTGCCGTAGCCCGGAATCATGCTGTTGGTGCGAGGAACGCTCACTTGTTGGTAGGCGGCTGACGCTCCATTTCCAGTGTTGGCGGAATTGACCCAGCCTCCCGAGTTGCCGTAGGTGTTCGAGATCTGTTGCAGCAGTCGCAGGTCCGAAGTCGGCGAGAGAAACCGTGAATAAAGCATCCGTGGCGCAAGGATCATCTGGTGGTAGAGGTTGTACTGCTGCTTCACCTGGTTGTAAGTTTGGAGTGCCGTGCTCGCGATCTTGACAGTGTTTGAGAAAATCTGTTGGCCGTTCTCGATCTGTTGCACCTGGTTGCTGATGGACCGCTCTTCGTGCTCGATCTGGGTGATGGCGTGGGCCGATTGAGTGGGATCGTATACAATCCCCGACCCGAACTGCGCGTGCGCGATGGTGGCGGGCATGATGGACAACATTGCGGCGAGGGTGAGACTGGTGGGTTTCATTGGGAGACCTCCTTGTTGGGTAATCAGTGCTTCTTGTTTTTTTCGAGTTTGTTAGCGTCCTGCTCTCCCATCCGACAGACCTCAGCCGAGGTATCCGAATGAAGACACTGCTGGAATGCTTTGCACACCGCCTCTGAATCGGCAGGGTCGCAGGCAATCTGCGTCTTGCAACCGAAGAGGATCAGAGTGGAGAGCAATGCAACGGCAACGATGATTCTGCGCATATCGCCTCCTCAATACGTCTGCGGAATAGTGTGGTTCGAGTACGCAGGAAGAAGCAAGTCCTGCGTGAAATACACTTTCACGCGGTGGCCCTCCCGGATCGTGATGGTGGGCGGTATTTGTATGAAGCGATCAAGGATCGTGGTTGCAGACTGCGAAACACTGCCCGCCGCCCCGGTGGTGAACGCCTGGGAACCGCTAGTCGTGATGGTGCCGCCACCCTGCGTGATCTGGCTTGCTCCAGCAATCACACCCAAGGCGATCGAGGTACCGAAGATTTGGAGGTAGTGGTTGTTGACCTTATCTTTCAGTCCTTCCTCTCCGATCTGATCGAGACCCTGGAACTGGTCGAGATCGACCGAGTAACCATCCGGCATAATTAGTCGGTGAAAAACCACGGCCATTCGGCGCTGTTGGCCAAAGCCCGCCGCTCCAATCTTCTTTGCCTCGCCTAAAACAACCGTTCCCTCGGGAACAATGACGTGTTGATGATCGTGCGAATACAGCGGATTTGAGACCAGGACTTTAACCGGCCCTACGGCGTCTCCATCCAGACGATTCATGAGAACAGTGTCGAGAACCGAGCCCTCGTAGACGAGATAGGGCTGACCGACGGCTGAATCGATATTGGCCTCTAGTGGACGTTTATAGCCTCCGGGCGTGTCCTCCTGTTTTCCTTCGGCTGGTGGGGAGACGGGAATGCTGTTTGTCTGCCGTTCGGCAGGGCCATATTGGGCGGGCATCGTCTGGCCTTGCTGTTGTTGCTGCGGCGGATCGGCAGAGCGGGAGTACACCAGATTGGAAGCGAAACGAGAGTTGTCAGCGCGCTCGCGTTCTTTCGCAGCGATCAACTGTGTCTGCTGTTGCACCGGCGTGAGTTGCATCTGCATGTTGCCCTGCTGCGCTTGCGAGCAGGGCTGGCCCGGAATACAGGGCACAGCAAGGCCGGTCGGCCCATAGGCCGCGGCTACAGTCCGCTGCTGGGGAGTCGCAGACGCGAGCGTTGCATCTCCCATCGCAGCGGCGGCCATTGTCGCCTGCTGTTCTTTCTGACGTTCGGCCTGAAGCTGGTTCTTCAACTCTTGCACGTTGCTGTCGGTGTTGTCCTGCAAGGCTGGTTGCGGTGGTTGGCCTTTCGCGCTGGCCTGTTGTCCCGGCGTTTTCTTGCCGGACGAACTGAAGAGCGCCGCCACAATCACGAGCAAGGCAGCACCCAGATAAACGAAGGTCTTGAGGTTCTTCTGCAAGACGCCTTTGGGCAGTTCCAGGTTGCGGTGCAACGTTGGTTCCGCCTGCGGTTCGGTGTGCGGAGTGAAGACGTTCTCGCTCATGATGGTGATCCCTTGCGCGTGAATTCCATCCGCTTCTTGCCCAGCTCCACGTATCCGCTGTCCATGATCTTCGGGATGATGTATGTCCCCTCCCGGAGGTCGTAGGTGACGAGGTTGGGTTTGCCGTCTTTCATCTCATAGACACTGAACTTCTCAGGCGCATTCGTCTTGATGTAGGTGAATCTGTCGTCGTGATAGATCGACTGAATGTCGAAAGGAGCTTCGTTTGCCTTGTAGGTATAGTCGAACTTGAGCCGCGTCGGATAGGCGCTTTTGTACTCATCCACCGCCTGCTCGACGTGCGATTGCAGAGCGGCAAGCTGCTGCCTCGATTGTTCGAGTTGGGCGGCGGGTACGAACTGCGGGGGCCCGCTGGCGGCAACGATGGCAGAGCGATCGGCGGGTTCGACGATCACTTTCAAATCAGGGGTGGTCGATGTGGCAGAAATATCCTGGAGAGTGAAACTGTAGATGTTCCCCTTGTCCGTAATGAGATTCAAGTTGGAGCTGATGCCTTGCTTCGCCGGATGCACAAAGCAAAAGTTGCCGACCACGTCCACTATCCAGAACTCCTTGTCACCCGTGGCGGCTTCCATGATCTTCTCGGTCGTGGGTAGTTCGATAAGGGTCGTATATTTCACCTTGGCGCGGATGGGAACGATGTCCTGCGAGTGATACTGCACAGTGCGTGCAGAGTCTTGGGCCAGGGCACCGATGGAGAAAACCACCAAAACACAATCAACGATGAATCCTAGGTGTCGCATACTTCTCTCCTTACGGGTTGGTGTTGGTGGTTGATACGGCCAGCCCACGCGGCTGGAATGGCCACTCCTCCGCTAGATGGCGAAGCCCATCCGCAAAACCGTGGCGGTCAAAATATTCCCTTTTCTTTAGGTTGTCGCGGGCGTTGTTCGTTGCCATCCAGTGCGTGACCGAATCGACGTTCAAATGCACTTTCTTGGAAGCCTGCGCCTTGCGAATCAGCATTTGGCCCGGCGGAACAAGGCCGTCGATGAGGTCCAGTTCGGTGTCGTTCAGATGAAACGCCTCGCGATATACTTCCCGGTTCATGTCCGGGTTGGCGAGGAAGATCTTTGTCGGGCAACTCTCCGCCACTATCGCCAGCATCCCCGATTCCTCAAGTTCTTTGATGGATTGCGTGGCAAGGATCATCGCCGCCATGTGCTTGCGCCAGGTCTTCTGCGCCTGCACCACATAATTACGAATGGTCTCGTTTTTGATGAAGAGCCACGCCTCGTCGAGCAGGAAAAACTTGGAAGTGCCGAGGTTCTTGGGGTCAGTGATCTCGTTCGATGCCCGGTGCAAAACATAGAACAGCAGTGGTTCCAAGACTTCCGGCGCATCGTTCCAGCCGTGGAAATTGAACGTCTGAAAGCTTGAGAACGAAAGCGTGTCTTCGGCGTTGTCGAAGAGGAAGCCATACTGTCCACCGCGGGTCCAGCGGTGGAGGCGTTCTTTCAACTCGCCAATGATGTTCCCAAAATTCGAAATCGTGCGCTGGTTCGGCTCCAGGACGTAAATCCGCTCGATCGCATCCCACAACCGGCGTTCTTCTTTGAAGTCCAGACGGTAGCGCTGTTCGTTGCCCTCAATGAGTACCCTGAAAAAGCTGAAGAGAAACTGCAGGTTCTCTTTGGTCTGAGGCAGCGAGAAGGGGTTGATGGTGAAATCCCGCGCTTCCTGACCCACATTGAGATACGAGCCCTCGAATATCGTCGTAAGCGACTGGAAGCTGCCGCCGATATCAAAGATGAAAGTCAGCGGCTTGTACTTCTGCGCGTTCTGCAGCAGAAAAACGCAAAGATAGGACTTCCCACTGCCCGTCATACCGAGAATCAGGGTATGGGCAACGTCGCGGGTGTGCAGGTTGAGAAAGTAGGGGGTGCTGTTGTCGGTTTCGACGACTGCCAGGCACTCCGTGCCGAGGTGCGCGTTCGTCTTCTCGCCGGGAAGGATCGTAAAGAGAAAAGAAAGGTCGGCGTAGTTCGTGTTCAGCAGATACAGCTTGCGAAGGTTCAGCACATAGTTGCCGGGTACGGTGGAGAAGTATGCGTTCAGCTGGTTGTAGGTTTCCGCGAACAGATTGCCGTCCGCGTTGGTGAAGACTGCAGTAAACTCGGCCACGAGCTGATCGAGTTCCGTTCGTGACCGGCCGTACAGCACAATCGTGAGCGAGAAATCGCCAAGCGATTGACCGTCACCCAGGGCGCGTAGGCAATCGCCAAGATTTTCAATGTCAGCCTGCTTGGACTCGTCCACCAGCACGTCGCGCGGGTTCGTCTTCGTGGTGTCGTTGCCCATCTGCGAGACGAATCCCGTCTTCGACATATTGAAGTGGCGGCGGCGCTTGTTCACTTCTTTGCGGGCCTTGTCCGCAGGGAGCGGCGTCCACTCCGTGACGACGTAGAAGTTGGCTGGGATCTTCAGTAGCGCGTCGAGTACCAGGGGACGCGTCTCTGTGATGGCCTCTTTCATCGTCAGGACACGTACGATGTGATCGCCTACACGCAGATGATCGCGTTCGGCTTCGATGTCGGAGTTGACCACCTGATAGTCGAGAAACTGCGTGGACTGCGGCTTCCCGGCAACACGCCAGTCGTCATAATTCAGCAAGCGGCGAAAAAACGTGAATTGCCCCTGCCGACTCAAGATCTCGATTTGCATGAAATCCGAGAGCTGTCGAGCGAATGCCTGCACGTGTTGGTCGAGCCGTTGAAGATCGCGCTCGATATGCGTCCGCAACAACTTCTTCATGCTGTCGTTGGTGAACTGCGATTTGAGTTCGGCGATGGCGCCCTCTGGGTCGCGTAACAGGCGAGCTAGCGCGGTGCCGACACCGGTCTTCGACCGGGAGCCTTCGAGCAGAATGCAGTAGAAAATCTCAACCTGATAGAGATGGTCCCGCTTCGCTTCAAAGAACTTCCGCCGCTGATCGATCGCCGCTTCGACAATGGGGTCATCGTATGTAGCGAATGGTATGTCGGGGCGGTTCGATTTGAAGAGGTACTGGTAAACATGGAAGCCTGGGCCAAAGGCTTTCAGCGCCGCCTCCAACCGCTTCACCGCAAACTCCTGTTGCGAGCGGTCAAGGCTTTCGTAGTCCACACCGGGAACACTGAGAACCATGCCTAGATCGCCGCTTTTGGTAAGGAAGGCTTTCTCATTCCAAAAGCCGTAGAGGTTGATGTGGGCGTTGAGAGCCGCACTTTCCTTCCACGGCTTGATGACTTTATCGAGGCGCAGCATCAGACTACCTCCACACGGGGAACTTGCTGCTTCGCGGCGTCATAGCGCAGTTTGTAGCGTTCGGACTTTGCGAGGATGCTGAGGAATGCCGGATCGCTGTTTGTGACCCAATGGCCGAAGGCAAAGCCGCCAAGGAAAACGGCGATACCCGCGAGGATGGAGTTGAACAAATTGAAGGCCCCCACGGCGCTCACACAGACGAAGTAGAAGAGCGTCCGCTCAACGCCCAGATAGGTGAGGGGCTTATGCAGGCTTTTGAAGACTCGATTTGTGCGGCGCCTCTGCTGCAGTTTGTCGGTCATATACCACTCTCAAGCATTACGGACTGAAGGTCGCTGGAAGGGGGCTATACGCCCCAGAGCCAACTCAACACATTCACTGCCATAACGGCAATGCCCGTTCCTGCCGCGACGCCGGCAAGCGCCTTTTTCGCTCCGGGTTCGCCGTGTGCAAAGCCGTAGCCACCGATCACGATAGCAACCAGACTTGCAACCTTGGCGATCGTGCCGGTGAAAAGACCTTGGATGGCGTTAAAGCCGGTGTCGAAGGGACTTCCTTGAGCACGGGCGGCAAGTGGGGCCAAGATGAGAATACTGAGCACCATCAGCGCCGACTTTGCAAAGGTCGAAGAGATCGCCAACCAAATGGGGGACGGAAGTTTGATACGAGCCAAATTCGGCATGAGAGCCTCCGGCAGTGACAGTTGAGTGCCGCTGCTTTTGGTTCACCGTAACGCTAGGAGAAAGTGTTGTCTAATGACTTCTCGGTGGGACCTTATTCCGCACGCTCATAAGACTGTAATCTGGGGAGCATCAGCTAAATGGTCCGTGACTTGTGAATGCAGAATGTGATGTGGGACAGTTCTGTGTTGGTCACCTCAGGGTGCCCTTTGCAAACAACTCCAACGTAGCGCTATTCTGGCACGAGATATATACGTCTGCTCATACCGAGCGTGCCAATAGCACCATGATCGATTGGTTGAGAACTACAACAACCGCTTACTTCTACAAGAAGCGCAAGAGGCTTCCCAAGGTTGCGATCGGAGAGTTGTTTCGCACAATTAGGGATAGCTCAGATGCGGTAGGCAGGAATGTCTTCAACCACATTAAACAACAGTATAGCCATTCGCAGTGGTCGGCTATTGCTTTCTTCTACGAACGCGACCCTTCATTCCTCGCTTACCCAGAGGGATACGACCACACGAAGGAGCGCATCTGTGGATTCTTAATGCTCATTGAATGCCAAGAATATGCTGTATTGTTCAAATCGAATTTGGAACTCCCATCTACGTTCAAGACCGAATACTTGCAACGAGTGGGAGATCAACATTTTGAAGCAGCAGTAGCGCCTGTTGAAGCGACATTCGAAAAACTCACGCTCCGTAACATGACGAGCTCAAGACACACACTGCGATCGAAAACTCTTGAGGCAAACAATTTGCAGAACCTCATTGGGCGAGCTGGATCTAGCCGCTTTATTGCCCAAGGATACCGCTCTCGACAAAACGGCCAACATCTCAGCGCAACTCCGAACACAGGTCGGTTGTCGATGCGATCAGACAGGTTGCCCTATAAGGAATTGATCGCGTGGGCTGAAGGTTCTATCGAAAAGCTAGATGATGATGCACCGGCTCTGTCCCCCTTCATCGAGTCCTTTACGCGTCCAATAAGTTTGGCGTCCATGCCCGCGACTCTCTCTCCGACGTACTTCGCAGTTGACGTTCCACAGTTGACTGAGGACATCTTTGAAGCGCCCGAGGAAATTCGACTCGTTCGCAAACAAGGCGACGCTGTCGTGCCGTTGGACAACAACGAGGCAGAGATGGTTCTCGCAGCGTTGAATCAGAGCTTCGTTGTGCAGAGTACACGAGGCGATCTGGCCATTATCGATCCGCGGAACAACACCTCAGTCGGGAACATCGCGCTCAACAAGAATCGTATTTCGTTGCGCAGGTTGAGCCTTGCGGAACTCGATGATATTTGCGTCGAGGTGGTCAACGCTCCGGCTCAAGAGGAACTAGGCATTCCTCTAAAGCGTTACATAGACCATAACAACCTCTTTTCGATTCTGTTCAACGATCCGGCGGTTGTCTACGTTAGCGGAGCACTCTACAAGGACAAGAGTCTGACTGATGGCCGATTATTTCTTTCGCATATCCGGGCGTGCTCCTATCTGAACACTGTTAACGACGAGAAAGGAGCTTTTGCAGCAGGACAGATCGCTTTTGCTGCGGAGTCGGCTTTTGGAGTAATCGTTAATCATGTAGCAGACAGTCGAGAGCTTCTCGTGTGCGATGATCTAGGAGACGAATGGGCCGACTTTATTGGCGTCAATGACGAGTCCCAGCCGAAGACGCTTAGCTTTTATCACGCAAAGCATGGTGACCGCACATTGGGCGCCTCTGCCTTGCACGTAGTCGTGAGTCAGGCAAATAAGAACCTGGGACGGATGAATGCCTCGGATGAAGAGATTGCCGCCAAGTTAGGAAAGTGGCAATCCTTCTATAGGAATGAAGGTGTGGAAACCGCTATTCAACGAGTCATGGGAGCGACCGCTCCGCAGTTGCAAGCCAGACTGACGAACGTGCTACTGTCACCGGACACGATCCGGCGAGTGTTCGTCGTTACCACGTCCTTAAGCCGAAGGCAGCTTGAACTGCAGTTTGAGGCCATTCAGGCGGGAAATGCCCCGTCTGCACATTTCGTTCAGCTGTATACGCTGTTGATGTCCTTCTTTTCGGCCTGCATAGAAGTTAACTCCAATGGATATGTTGTTTGTCAAGAGTGAGGGCGGAGAACAAAAGGCTAGAGCGGGCTGTAACGATTGCAGGGCTCACTGATGTCAGCGGCGCGGGAAGGGGCACATGAATCCGGTTACAACGGGAAAGGTGTTCATTAGTCATGCCACAGAGGACAAGCCGTTGGCTGAAGCCTTGTCCGATTTGATCGAAGCCGGCATCGGGCTAACCCACGATCAGATTTTCTGTACTTCGCTTGCGGGCCAGGGAATTCCCGCGGGAACGGATTTCAAGCAGCACATCCAGGGCGAGCTGGCCCATTCGGTTGTGGTGATAGCGCTGCTTACTCCCAATTATTATGCTAGCGCCTTCTGCTTGTGTGAACTTGGAGGAACCTGGGTGCTCTCCAAGGATTTTCTGCCGTTCGTTACTCCGCTGGCGGGCTTTGGGGACTTAAAGGCAGTGCTGAAGGGAGTCCAGGCGCTGCGCATTGATCAGGACACGGATTTGGACGAGATGAGAGACAGGCTGCTCGCTTTCGCTGCCTCGCCGGCCCCCACTCCCCGCTGGTCCGTGAAGAAGGACAAGTTTCTCAAAGCCTTGACGGCCATTCTGGCGAACCTTCCGAAACCCAAAACACCCAGCGCGTCCGACTTAAAGAAAGTCACAGATGAACGCGACGGATACTTGGCCGAAGCCAAGAGTCTGGAATCGGAATTGGCGACGCTGAAGATCAAGTACGATGAGCTTGGGAAGCGTAAAGACAAAGCCGCCGTCAAAGAAGTGGATCTCCAGTTCTCTGGGGAGAGTGAACAATTCGAGATTCTTGAGCGAAGTACCAAGCAAGCCCTTAAGCCACTTTCCAAAGCGGTTGAAGAAGCACTGTTTTACCGCGCTCGCGGAGAAACGTGGTATCCGGGGCAGGAATGGGACGGACGGCTCGACGATGACGTGCAACGGGAGCTGCTGAAGAGATCGTCCGATGGATATATTTATGTCAACGAGGGGCATCCCAAGATTAGGCCCGCGGTTGAAGCCCTGTCGAAGATGGAAGCCTTCGTCGGCAAAGTATCTCCGGAGTTCTGTGAAGCCTACGAAGAGGAATATGAGGATGAGCTGTCGTTCACGGCAAAGGGTTTTTGGGAACGTCACGTTTAGGCTAAAGAAGCTAGAATCCTACAACCCCTAAGGCATCCGTGCCTCGTGTTTTCAGTTAGACTCGTCGAAGAAATAGTGCCGGGGTCGACGCTCTTCCGTGTTCTGCGAGAAGCTGTTAGGATATTTCTGTGCTAAACATTTGCTCAGGTTTCGTTGGCGGTTCAGTCCAGGTTGGCTACAATCTGGGTCGCGCGGAGCAGTCTGTGCAAATGGACTTGCACATGGCACAGGTGCAGGGGAAAGCCGAGATTTGGTGGCGGTTTGGGGGCGGTTCGGACAGGAATCGCGCTCTTTTGGGCAACAAAGGCAATTCCATGCACGGTATGCAAATCGCGCAAGGCCGCATAAACGCTGGCGATTTCGCATCTCGTTGATTTGGCGAGTGGGGACGTAGTTCAGTTGGTTAGAACGCTGCCCTGTCACCGGCTTCCGACAACACAATCGATCAGGTATTCGCTGTTTCCTCGCAGAGCACACGATTATCCCGCCAATTTCTCTCTTACATTCGTCAAGGGCTGCTTAACCCAGATTAAAACTCCCGTGTGTCCAATGGCGAGAGCAGCAACGACCGTCAGCGGCGCTACGGATTCTTGTGACAGCACCAGAACATCTACAGGGTCGTCGGGTCAAGCGAAGCCGCGGGCGACCACCCGACCCTGACAGAACCTAAAGAATTCGCGCAGAGAGGAGACACCTTGCCGTCTACACCTTCTTGAGCGACGGTTGATGAACTCTTATACGACCGTCGTCATCCCATTTGACGAGAGCGTCATCTTCATTGACTTGCCGGACCGTGCCAAATTCTCCGGTCGGCATTCCGAAATCGCCCAAACCCTCGACACGATCTCCGGGACTCAAATCTTGGGCATTGCCAGAAGGTTCGACGAGCGGTGGCTTCTTGGCACGGTCTGAATCAGGGGGTGCCCCGGGGTGTGACAACGGCGCTTGGGGTAATTTACGCAGTTTCGGCGTTGGTTTATCGGCAGTATGAGGCATATCAACGTATTTCTTTTCGCGAGCCAAGATCTTCCCTTCGCTTCGACCGTTCAGCCACTAGATACAGAATGGGCTTGGAAACAATGGTTTGGCTGATCCAAACTGAACACTTCTGATCATCGACGCCGGTTGACGTCAGCCATAGGGCTCAAGCAAATCAGCACCGCGCCGTTGTTGGATTTTGTGTCAGACCAAAGGCTTGCCGGGCGAAGTTAATCGTGGAGAACAACACTGAGAAGTGAGCTGTGAACTTCCAACCCGCCGTTGTAGTGAATAAATCCCAATTTCCTGAATCTGTTCATGAAAAAACTCACTCGCGAGCGGGTCGTGCCGATCATTTCCGCTAGGCTCTCTTGGCTTATCTTGGGAATCACCGTCTCAGGAACACCGTCTTTGCCAAAATGAGCGAGCATAAGAAGCACTCGGGCCAGTCGCTTTTCACTGGAGTTAAACAGTTGGTCTACCAGATCCTCTTCGTATCGGACATTGCGCGCGAGCAAATACGCTACGAATAGGTCGGAAAACTCGTGTTCCCGATGAAGCGCATCCACCATAGCCTTCTTGTCGATTCGCAGCACAGCACAATCGGTCATTGCCGTTGCTGAACCCATACGAAGAGGCTGGCCAGCCAGCGAACCTTCGCCGAAAAAGCTCCCATCGCTCAAGACGCCGATCGTCGCTTCTTTGCCAGTTTTGGAGACAACAGTGAGTTTCACCTTGCCCGTTTGCAGATAAAACACTGCGTCCGCTCGATCCCCTTGCGCAAAGATGGTTTGCTTCTTCGGAAAGAGCATGGCCTTCCTACCCTCGCCGATGGTAGCGAGGAATGCATGTGGATCGAACTCGCGGCCGTTCTTCGGACCACGGCGTACTTGCGTGGAATTCTGCGCTGCAGCGGATCTCCGACCGGTCGGCTTTGGGCGGGCGATGTTGGTTGAACCCTTGGACTCGCGAAGCAGAGACATAAGCCCCTCCTCTAACCCCGCGTTCGAACACATTGTAACCGCCCACCCGAGGAAGAGTAAACTCGGCCATTCAGAAACTGTGCAACCTTCGGTTCCTTCATCCGCAACCGCACCAAAGCCGTTTTGGTCTTTACGGTCTTCCGCTGCGTTGTCGCAACACCGCGCTCGTTTTTGCGGATTGATTGGGCATGAGCTGGTGCGTCGGCATATATTCAGCGCATGAGGTCTGCTGTCGGGGGTAAGGCGCGAGGATTCAGTGCGATAGGCATTTTCTTGTTCTTCGGAGCGGTTATGGCAGGTCTCGCCGCAATCACTCTCCTTTGGCGAGGGACACCGCTTGATCGCCTGTGGGTTCTCAATCAGATGGCCTACAAGCGGCTCGTGCCTATGGGCCGTGCCGTTGGGATTCTGTTCCTCCTGCTCAGCGGGGCCCTCACCACGGCAGGAATCGGGTGGTTCCGGCGCCGCCCTTGGGGATGGAGGCTCGCAGTTGTAATCATCGCCACGCAGGTTGTGGGGGATCTCGTTAACTGTGTTAGAGGCGACTTGCTGCGAGGTGGAACAGGCGTCATTGTCGCCGGTGCACTATTGCTATTTCTCTGGCGGCCAAAGATCAGAGACAGCTTTGTCTAGAATCTCTTCCGAAGCAGTTCAAAAGCGACATAGCCAATGAGCCCGGCTGTCGCGGCAATTTCGAAATTGGCAATAGTTAAAGATATCTTCGATTGCCCACACCACGCCCCTCTTCAGCCCCATACCTGAACGCTCAAATTCCCCCATCAAGAGATTGGAATAAAAGAGGAAGATGATAAATCCCACCTCGATTGCCGCCCTCCAGAAAGTTTTCTTCATGGCAAGAATCATCCCCTTGGTCGATTGGTGAGAGACAAGAAACTCTTCTGGGTTGCGTGCTGAACAATCAGCATCGCTGTCCGTTCCAGTTGTGAGAATACTAGCCTAAATAGCACAAACAGTTGCAGTGCTCACTATTGACCAGTAATGTCCCGTTGGTAACGCCTAAAATTTTGTCTAAGGCCGCCGCGCGGTGATCAGCAGAACAGAAATGCGCGTGTCAAATCCAGTCCGCACTGGTGTGCGTTGGATTGACTTGCACTGTGGAGACGTACGGTTCTGCTCTGAGCGAGCCCTTGCTTTTAACGAGTTCAAACTTGAATGGAGACAAAAATGTTGAAACGCATTTTGGCCGTAACAATTCTGATAGGGATTGCAAGTCTAACCGCTGTAGCCTCGGACCGCGAAGATGATGTGAATCGTACCCAGAAAGCTGCCCAGGTCTTCAAGGAGATCATGAATACTCCGGATCAGGGAATTCCTTCGGGTCTTCTGGAATCGGCGAAGTGTATTGCCATCATTCCGGGGGATAAGAAGTTCGCCTTTATATTCGGTGGCAGCTACGGCCGGGGACTGGCAACTTGTCGCACCCAGCATGGCTGGAGCGCTCCCATGTTCGTGGCTATCGACGGCGGAAGTGTGGGATATCAGATCGGCGGTTCGTCGACCGACCTTGTAATGCTCTTTATGAACGATCACGCCCTACAAAGCCTGATGAGCGACAAATTTAAGCTGGGAGCAGACGCTTCTGTTGCTGCCGGACCAGTGGGCCGCAATGCTGCAGCTGGCACTGACCTTAAATTGAATGCGGAGATTCTGTCTTACTCGCGGTCCAAAGGCATTTTTGCCGGGGTTAGCCTGGATGGCGCTGTAATGCAGGCGGACAAGAGTGGTGACAAAGCCATGTATGGCGACGATGTAAACCGCCATGAAATTCTTGACGGCAAAGTTGCCGTACCTGCTTCTGCCCGAGCGTTGGTGGAGGAACTTGGCGGCTACGCCCACGTAGCTAAGGCTGAATAACGGCTCCACGCGATGAAATCGAAGGTGCCGCTGTCTCAACAACAGCGGTGCCTTAGCAACTTGTGTTTAGAAAGGTCACACTTGGTTGACAAATTAGATTGGAGCCAATATGGCAAAAACTGCAGTGGGTCTGTTTGAAAGCTCAGGATCGGCCGATGAGGTCGTTCGCGACCTTGAGGCCAGTGGTTTCCTTCGGAAGGACGTTCGCGTTTTGAAAGAGCCACTGGAGATGGCGGGGAGCGGACTCATGAGTACGCCACACACTGATTTTGAAGTGGGGTTGACTCGTGATCTCACGGCATTTGGGGTCCTCGAAGCAGACGCGGAAGACTACGTTCAAGGAGTACGGCGCGGAGGAGTGATGGTTTTCGCAACCGGTGCTGGCGACAAAGCTCAGGCGGCAACTGAGATTATGAACCGCCACGGCGCTGTAGAGGTCGAAAAGATCAGCGCATCGCGGCCGGAACTACCTAGCGCGGACCACGGTGAGGAGCCTCCCGTCCACGATCTTTCCGTCCAAACTGGAAGGTTCCGCTCGCCCGGCTCCGGTGCTCGCTTGTTCGTGTGGTAACACATTGTTGCTAAACAAGTAGACGCGCCAAGAGTCGCGGCGTGCTCGAAAAAGACTATGTCGGTGTGCCTGCAAAATCCCACGAAGACGGAGGTTCGCAATCATGGCCGCAAAACTCGCGACGGCAGAAGAACACATTTTGGCTAATGCGGAAGGATCGGGTGCGATTCCGGACGGGAGCTTTCGTTCCTCCAGGGCCACCGAACAACCGCCGTTTGGCGGGATGGAATTTGACTGCGGATACGTCTCACCGTTCTTCATCACTGACCCCGAACGTATGGAGGTTGCCTTCGAGAACGTCTACATTCTCGTTTACCTCGGCAAAATCAGTTTCAAGAAAGACCTTCTCCCGTTACTTGAGCAGATCACGAAGAACAGCAAGCCCCTGCTCATCATCGCGGAGGATGTTGAAGGGGAAGCTCTGGCTTCTCTGGTCGTGAACAAGCTAAGTGGCTTTCTGAAAGTTGCAGCCGTCAGCGCTCCAGGGTTGGGAGATCAACGCAAGAGTTGGTTGCAGGACATCGCTCTGCTGACCGGCAGCAAAGCCATAATGGAAGACCTCGACACCCACCTGAAAAACATACAGATCTCCGACCTCGGGCAGGCGAAGAAGGTCATTATCGGCAAGAACCGTACGGTGATTGAAAACGGGGCCATACTTCACCAACTCTGCAGTCCTGTACCGCCGGAAAGATTTCCCGTAGCTGACTCCGGTCAGCACGGCAACCGGGAATATTCTTCTACCCAATCCACCACTCTTTGAGGAGGAAACGAATGCAGCTCGGAATGATAGGTCTCGGACGAATGGGTTCGAACATGGTGCAACGGCTGATGAAAGCCGGTCACGAGTGCGTAGTGTCTGACACGCATCCGGAAGCCGTGAAAGGTTTGGTGGCGAAAGGCGCCCAGTCGTCCGACAGCATCGCGGATTTTGCGAAAAAACTCAACAAACCGCGCGCCGTGTGGTTGATGGTTCCGGCGGCGGTCGTCGATTCGGTATTGACTTCACTTACGTCTGTGCTGGAACCGGGCGACATCGTAATCGACGGGGGCAATTCCTACTACCACGACGACATTCGCCGCGCAGGTGAATTAAAGAACAAAGGCATCCACTACGTGGATTGCGGAACCAGCGGGGGCGTGTGGGGATCGGAGCGGGGATACTGTCTGATGATCGGCGGGGAGCAAGCGATTGTGAGTCATCTCGATCCGATCTTCAAGTCGTTGGCCCCAGGTGTTGGCTCAGCGGCGCGGACGCCGGGGCGGACCGGCGAGCCTTCGACATCAGAAAACGGCTACTTGCGCTGTGGCCCGAACGGCGCGGGTCACTTCGTAAAGATGGTCCACAACGGCATCGAGTACGGCATGATGGCTGCGTTTGCCGAGGGATTGAACATCATTAAGAATGCCAACGTCGGCAAGGTGAAGCGCGAAGTAGACGCCGAGACAACCCCGCTGCGCCATCCCGAGCTCTATCAATACGACATGGACATGCCCGAAGTCGCGGAGGTCTGGCGGCGCGGCAGCGTTATCGGATCGTGGCTGCTGGACCTGACTGCTGCGGCTTTGCGGGAAAATCCTGATCTCTCGAATTTTGCGGGCCGCGTGTCGGATTCAGGAGAGGGACGGTGGACCGTGCAGGCAGCGGTGGACGAGGGCATTCCGGCGCCGGTGATTAGCGCTGCGCTCAGTTCCCGTTTTGCCTCACGTGGCAACGAAGAATATGCTGCCAAACTGCTTTCGGCGATGCGCTACGAATTCGGCGGCCACAAGGAGAAAGCTGCCGATAAGCAGGAGGCGGCCTGATGGCGGATTTCCAGTCTGACGCCTTTGTGTTTTTCGGCGCCACCGGCGATCTCGCGCACAAACAGATCTTTCCGTCGCTGCAAGGGCTGATTCGCGATGAAGGGTTCAATCTGCCGATCGTCGGCGTGGCCAAAGCAGGCTGGAATCTCGATCAACTTAAGGCGCGCACCAAGGACAGCCTCGAAAAACACGGCGGCCTCGACCAGGATGCGTTCAACAAACTGACCGGCCTTTTGCGCTACGTGGACGGGGACTACAACGACCCGAACACTTTCGCCCAACTGCGTAAAGAGTTGGGTTCGGCAAAGCAACCGCTACATTACTTTGCGATTCCACCCAGCTTGTTCGGCACGGTTGCCGAGGGGCTGGCCAAGTCGGGTTGCGCTGAGAATGCGCGCGTCGTGGTGGAGAAGCCCTTCGGGCGTGATTTGGCATCGGCACAGGAACTCAACCGAATTCTGCACCGCTATTTCCCCGAAGAACGAATCTTCCGCATCGATCATTTTCTGGGAAAGGAACCGGTACAGAACATTCTCTACACCCGCTTCGCTAATCCAATGTTTGAGCCGATTTGGAATCGCAACTACGTGCGAAGCATTCAGATCACCATGGCGGAGAAGTTCGGAGTCGAAGATCGCGGCAAGTTCTACGACGAAGCCGGCACGGTGCGCGACGTGGTTCAAAATCACCTGTTGCAAGTCTTGGCCATCCTGGCCATGGATCCGCCGACCGGGGAGGCTCACGACGCGTGGCGCGACCAGAAGGCTGCGTTGCTCAAGGCGGTGCGGCCGATTGCTCCGGCGGACGTGGTGCGCGGCCAGTACAACGGATATCGCTCGGTCCCGGGCGTAAACGCCGCTTCCACAGTCGAGACTTTCATTGCGCTCAGGCTGTTCATTGAAACGTGGCGTTGGGCCGGCGTGCCCATCTATATCCGCGCAGGAAAAATGCTGCCCGTTACCGCGACTGAGGTGTTCGTTGAATTCAAACGGCCGCCGATGGAGACCTTTGGCGAGGTCGTGCCCGCCGCGTCCGCACATCTGCGCATGCGTATCAGTCCGGACATCGCCATCGGAATGGGAGTTCGGGTGAAGACGCCGGGCGAGCAGATGACAGGCAGCGACGTGGAGCTCACACTCACCGAGCAGGCTGCGGACGACAGGCCGCCGTACGAACGGTTGCTGGGCGACGCGATGCGCGGACTGACTGAGCTCTTCACCCGTCAAGACGTAGTGGAAGCGCAATGGCGTGCGGTCGATCCGATCCTGGGCAACGTTACGCCGGTGCATCCCTATGAGCCGGGGACGTGGGGACCCGGCGAAGCGGACCATCTCATCGCGAGCGACGCAGCGTGGGTTAATCCGACGGTGCAAGAAGAAAACGAGAAAGAGCTAGCAAAATGAACCAGCGATTGACGGAAGCTCCTTCGTGGCAGGCTCTGCAAGCTCATTACGAGAAGGTTAAGGACATCCAACTAAGACGGTTGTTTGCCGCTGATCCCAGCCGCGGCGACCGATTGGCAGCTGAGGCCGCCGGCCTTTACCTCGACTACTCGAAGAACCGAATTACGGATGAAACCATCCGCCTGCTGATCCATCTGGCCAACGAACGCGGCGTCGCTGAGCGTCGCGACGCAATGTTTCGTGGCGAGAAGATCAACATCACGGAAGGCCGCGCCGTGCTGCACGTTGCATTGCGGGCTCCACGAGGCACGCAGATCAAGGTGGACGGCGTGGATGTTGTCCCCGAGGTACACGCGGTATTGGATAAGATGGCCGCGTTCTCCAACCGCGTGCGCAACGGAGGATGGAAGGGACACACCGGCAAGAGCATCAAGAACGTGATCAATGTCGGTATCGGCGGCTCCTACCTGGGACCGGAGATGGCCTACGATGCGCTCCGCACCTTTACCGACCGCGCGATGAAATTCCGTTTTGTGGCGAACGTCGACGGCGCCGCGTTTGCCGAGGCCACTCACGACCTCGATCCCGCAGAGACGTTATTCATTCTCTCCTCGAAGACGTTCACTACGCTGGAAACCATGACGAACGCCGCGACCGCGCGCCGGTGGGTCGTGAATGCCCTAAAAAGCGATGCCGCTGTGGCCAAGCACTTCGTGGCGGTCTCGACCAACGCACAGGGAGTCAGCAAGTTTGGAATCGACGCCGCCGACATGTTCGAATTCTGGGACTGGGTTGGAGGACGCTATTCGATGGACTCCGCCATCGGACTCTCCACGATGATCGCGATCGGTTCTAAGGGCTTCGAAGAATTGCTCGCCGGATTTCACGAGATGGACGAGCACTTCCGGACTGCTCCGCTGGAGAAGAACCTTCCGGTCCTGATGGGCTTGCTTACCGTCTGGCACAACAACTTTTTCGGCACGCAGACCATCGGCATCATGCCGTACGCGGACAATCTCAAGCGCTTTCCGGCGTACCTGCAACAGCTCCAGATGGAAAGCAACGGCAAGCACGTGTCTCTCAACCGCCAGCCCGTAGACTACCAGACTGCGCCGATCATCTGGGGCGAGCCGGGCACCGACGGGCAGCACTCGTTCTACCAGCTTATTCATCAAGGAACCAAGTTGATCCCTTGCGATCTGATCGGATTTTGCAAGCCGCTTAGCGAATTCACGGACCATCATGATTTACTGATGGCAAATCTGTTTGCGCAAGCTGAGGCGCTGGCTTTCGGCAAAACGGCTGAGGAGTTGAAGGCCGAAGGCTCTCCCGACTTTCAAACGCCGTTCCGCGTTTGTGAGGGCAACCGACCGACCAATGTGATCCTGGCTGAAAAGCTGACTCCACGAGCAGTAGGGTCCATCGTGGCTCTCTACGAACATAGCGTTTTCACGCAGGGTGCGGTTTGGGACATCGACTCTTTCGATCAGTGGGGCGTGGAACTGGGCAAAGTCCTGGCCACGCGCATCATTCCTGAATTAAAGAGTTCCGCCGAACCTAAGCTTAAGCACGACAGCTCGACCAACACGTTGATCGGGCGGTATCGCAGTTTGCGTGGCTGAGCGTGGCGATTTCGTGGCCCCGATATTTCGGTAGTTAGTGGGCAACCTTCGCCATATCCTGTGTTTGACCGGAGAATACCCTCGTGACAAAACTCTGCCCATCTGCTGATCAGAGCCGGAGAACCAATACGGGTTTGACCAAGAGCATGATGAAGCAGATTCTTCTCCTCTCAGTGCTGTCTTCCCCTTCTCTAGCTCAACAGGACGCCGACACGATCATCCAACGTTCAGTCGCCGCGAATGAGGCGGACTGGAAGGCTGCACATGAATACGATTACGTCGAACGTGACCGGCAAAAAGGTGGAGGAACCAAGACATCAGAAGAGCTCATGATCTTGGGCTCTCCCTATGAGCGACTCGTGGCCGTGAACGGGAAGCCGCTGCCCCCAGAACAGCAGGCACGCGAACAACAAGAGCTCGAGACAACCTTGGTTGAACGCCGGAAAGAATCTCAGCAGCAGCGAGGCAAGCGAATCGCGAAATACCAAAAAGAGCGCGAAAGCGATCACCTGCTGATGGAGCAATTAACAAAGGCCCTCGACTTCAAGCTGGTGGGGGAACAAAAATTGGGGCCATATGAGGTTTATGTGCTCAAGGCAACACCTCGTCCCGGCTATGAGCCTCCCAACAACGAGGCCAAGGTGTTGACGGGCATGGAAGGAAAACTCTGGATCGACGAAAAGACATTCCAGTGGGTAAAGGTCGAAGCCACGGTCATACGACCAGTTTCGATTGAAGGTTTTCTAGCTGAAGTCGAACCGGGTACACACTTCGAACTTGAGAAGACACCTGTAACGGACAGTATCTGGCTCCCGAAGCATTTTGCGATGAAATCGCAGGCCAAGGTCCTATTCCTGTTCTCACGAAAATCGCAGGCGGACGAGACTTATGGCGGCTATCACAAACCTGCACCAATTAAGGCAGTCGCTCCCTGAAAGATGAGCTAGCTGCCAACTCCTCACCTAGCGCACGCCCAAGGCAAATCCTGCTGGAGTGTTCCATTCTGACCAGACAGGCATTCCTGGATTACTCAATACTTTCTAGATCACAGCCGGAGCGTTGCAGAGGTCTGTGCGTATACAGGAGGATCTATGTCTCGATTGCGGATGTTGCAAGTTTTGATCGTTTCGGTGTTTCTGAGCGCCGGATTGGCCGTTGTGCCCATTATGGCCGCGGGCACGACCCAGACCTTTACCGGAAAAGTCAGCGACGCGATGTGTGGCGCCAAGCACACAGAGGGGCTTGCCCCCGCAGCCTGCGTTCGTGCCTGCGTGCAGAAGGGCGCTAAGTATGCCTTGGTTGTAGGCGACAAGGTCTACACTCTTGACACTTCGGATCAAGCGACGCTAGACACTCTCAACAAGCTGGCTTGGGAGCAGGCTAAGGTCACAGGTACGGCCGATGGGACCACCATTTCGGTGAAGACCGTGACTGCTGCCAACTAGGCCGTGGGCGCAGGCGGTGAGGACAGCGTTTCTCGTGCTCACGTGTTTCGGGGGCGGCTCTGATGACAACAGATCTGGATACAAGGTCGCCTGAAGAACGCAGGTCCATGTGGCTGGGGATTGGAAAGCTCCTGTTTATAGTTGTCTTGGCACTCCTCTTTTTTCTGCTTGCCCACAGCATGGTGCGTCACCGCTTCTTTAGAGGAGGGTGGCGCAACCAGCATGGCTCCCTCTCGCCCTGAAAGACTCACGAGCCCTTCGATAATGGGACGAGCGGATGATTGTCGACCAGTTTCTGGCCATTGTCCGCGCTGGGAACAGGAAATCGGCATGGCCTAACAGCACGGATTGACGCGATATTTGGCGGGCACAGAATCAAGGTTACGGAAAACCGCACGCGCCGTTGCAACGACAGAAAGGATTATCCGTTATGAAAGCCAACCTCGATCAGCCGAGGGTTCCCGAATCGAAGGCCAAGAATTCCGAACCTAGGTTGGTGTCCACGCCCGATTCAAAGAACGATCTGAAGTCCCTGCCGATGCCGGACGTCGAAAAAAGATTGGGATCGTCAGCGAAAGGACTGAGCCAAGCCGAGGCGCAGATACGGCTAGCGCAATACGGTCCGAATGAGATCAAGGAAAAGAAAGACAATTTAATCCTGAAGTTCCTGAGCTATTTCTGGGGGCCTATCCCATGGATGATCGAAGGGGCAGTGATTCTATCCGGCGTGGTTCGGCACTGGCTGGATTTCTTTATCATTCTGTTTCTGCTCTTTTCTAACGCGGTGGTTGCATTTTGGGAAGAACACCAGGCGGGCAACGAAATTGCTGCGTTGCGTGCGAAGCTGGCGACGACGGCCCGCGCCCTGCGCGATGGAAAATGGGCGACTCCCAAGGTGGCGGAACTGGTGCCGGGCGATGTCATCCGGTTGATGTTGGGGGACATCGTGCCCGCGGATGCACGATTGCTGGCCGGCGACCCTGTGCAAGTCGATCAGTCCGCGCTGACCGGAGAATCTTTGCCCGCGACGCGCAAACCTGGCGAAGCAGTCTTCTCAGGTTCGATCATCAAGCGCGGCGAAACCGACGCGATGGTGTACGCCACCGGGACCAACACCTATTTCGGCAAGACTGCGGAGTTGGTGCAGGGCGCCCATTCCGTCAGCCACTTCCAGCGCGCTGTGCTCAAGATTGGCAATTACCTGATCATTCTTGCAGTGGCTCTGGTGGCGGTGATCGTCACCACTGCGCTCATCCGTCATGATCCGATCCTGAGCACGTTGGAATTTGCACTGGTGCTTTTGGTGGCCGCGATCCCGGTAGCCATGCCCACGGTGCTCTCCGTCACCATGGCGGTCGGTGCCCGTCTCCTGGCAAAAAAGCAAGCGATTGTGACTAAGCTGTCGGCGATTGAAGAACTCGCTGGCGTGGATGTGCTGTGCTCTGACAAGACCGGCACCTTGACCCAGAACAAGCTGACTCTGGGCGATCCATTCTGTGTCAATGGTATTGCCGCGGATCAGATCATCCTCGACGCCGCGCTCGCTTCGCGCGCGGAAGACAAGGACACGATCGACCTGGCCGTGATTGGCGGCGTAAAGAACGACAAGGAACTGAAAAGCTATCAGGTCCTTCATTTCCAGCCATTCGATCCGGTGCATAAACGCACCGAAGCGACCGTAAAGGGTTCCGACGGAAAACAGTTCAAGGTGGCGAAGGGAGCACCGCAGGTCATTCTGCAAATGGCGACCAACGTCGCGGAAGTAAAACCCGCGGTTGAGAAAGCCGTCAATGAATTTGCCGCACGCGGCTTCCGTTCTCTGGGTGTGGCCCGTGCCGATCAGGACGACAAGTGGCAGTTCCTTGGCGTTTTGCCCATGTCCGATCCGCCGCGCGCACAGGCTAAAGCAACCATCGCGAGCGCGGTGAAGATGGGCGTGAAAGTCAAAATGGTCACCGGCGACCAATTGGCCATCGCCAAGGAAATGTCTCATGAGCTGGGCATGGGAACGAACATCCTGGATGCCACGGTGTTGCGGGACAAACAAAAGACGACGGAGACCGCGTCGTCCATCGAAAAAGCGGACGGTTTCGCTCAAGTGTTCCCCGAGGACAAATACAACATTGTCAACGTGCTGCAGAAGCACGGTCATATTGTCGGTATGACGGGCGACGGGGTGAACGACGCTCCCGCGCTCAAGCAAGCGAACTGCGGCATCGCGGTTTCCGGCGCAACCGACGCGGCCCGCGCGGCCGCTGACATTGTGCTGCTCGCGTCCGGCCTCTCGGTGATCATCGACGCGATCAAGGAGAGCCGCCGCATCTTCCAACGGATGAACAGCTATGCGATCTACCGCATCGCCGAAACCCTGCGCGTGCTGTTCTTCATGACACTGGCCATTCTGGTCTTTAATTTCTACCCAGTGACGGCGGTGATGATCGTGATGATCGCGGTACTCAACGACGGAGCCATTCTTTCCATCGCTTATGACAATGTTCATTACAGCGATAGGCCCGAGAAATGGAATATGCGCCTCGTGCTCGGGATCTCCACCGTGCTGGGGGTGATTGGCGTCGCGGCCGCGTTCGGTCTCTTTTACCTTGCCGAGCGCGTATTTCATCTCGACCGCGAGCACGCTCAGACGCTGATGTACTTGAAGCTATCCGTAGCTGGACATTTAACGATTTTCTTGACGCGCACGCGGGGCCCATTCTGGTCGATACGCCCAGCTCGCATTCTCTGGATAGCGGTGCTCGGCACGCAAACTGTGGCGACACTCATTGCCGTCTATGGCGTGTTTATGACGCCGCTGGGATGGCGTTGGGCAGGGTTCGTTTGGGTCTATGCTCTGGCGTGGTTCCTGCTCAACGACCGCGTGAAGCTGCTCGCCTATAAGATTTTTGATCCCATTAAGGCCGACCCTAAGTCTGACACCAAGACCGACGGGAAACCAGAAGCCAAGGTCGAGGCTAGTCCTGTAGCCAGGGCTGATGCGAGACCCGAAGTCAAAGCCGAGTCTAAATCCGAAGCCAAAACTGAGCCGAAGTCAGCAGCCAAGGTCGAGCCGAAACCTGAAATCAAGACTGAGGCGAAGCCGGAAGCCGAAGCCGAAGCCGAGCCGAAGCCCAGAGTCAAGGCACCGGCCGATTTGACACCGCAGATCGCCAAGCGAGCTTACGAACTCTATGAGCAGCGAGCCCGCAAGGACGGTCGAGCCGATCAGGACTGGAAGAAAGCGGAGCAGGAGATTCGGAAGCCTGACATCAAAACCGAGCCGAAGCCAGAAGCTAAAGCCGAGGCAAAAACGACCGATCCGAAGCTTACGGCCAAAGCCGAGCAGAAGCCAGATGCCGTCGCCAAGACCACAACGGAAACCAAAACTGAGGCAAAGCCTGAAGCCAAAACTGAGCCCGTACCCGAAGGCAAAGACAAGCTACCGTCCGATTTGACGCCGCAGCTCGTCAAGCGGGTCCACGAACTCTACGAGGACCTAGGGCGCAAGGAAGTTCAAGAAGTTGAGGAATGGGAGAAGGCGAAGCGCAAGAGTTCCTAAAAATGAGGTCGATGAATAAAAGACTCGACCCAGCGGCTGACATGCCGAAAGGAAGATGATGAAAATTCATTCCAAAGATTTCCGTGTACCCCATCACAAGAAGATCGATATCAAACGCTTGCCGACGATCATGAAGCCATTTTGCAAGTCAAAGAAGGAATATAAGGACCTTCTGGAACAACATATTGCCGACTTGACTTCCCTGCAACAACTTCATTACGCGTCCAACCGCTATGCATTGCTGCTGATCTTTCAGGGGATGGACTCTGCCGGCAAAGACGGCGCTATCCGGCACGTCATGTCGGGAGTCAATCCCGAAGGTTGCGAAGTCTTCAGTTTCAAACAACCGAGTGCCGAAGAACTGGAGCATGATTTTCTCTGGCGCACGACATGTCGCCTTCCGGAACGCGGTCGCATCGGTATCTTCAACCGTTCCTACTATGAGGAGGTGCTGATCGTTCGCGTGCATCCGGAAATTCTCCGCACGCAGCGACTTCCAGAAGAGTTGCTCGACGAGAAAAACATCTGGAAGGAAAGGTATCGCTCGATCGTTGATCTGGAGCGCCACCTTTATCGCAACGGAACGCGGATCGTCAAAATATTCCTAAACCTCTCGTACGAAGAACAGCGCAAGCGGTTTCTCGCGCGGATTGATGTGCCCGACAAGAATTGGAAAGTCAGCGCATCGGACAATCACGAAAGGAAATACTGGAAGCATTACATGGAAGCGTATGAGGATTGTCTAAACGCAACCAGTACACATCACTCGCCATGGTACGCCGTTCCAGCCGATGATAAAGACAACGCGCGGCTGATTGTGTCCCGTATTGTCCTCGACACGCTTCAGGATCTCAAGATGGCATATCCGAAGACCACGGAGAAGCGTCGGTTGGAATTACAAGCGATCGGCAAGGAGCTGTCAGATGAGAAGTAACGGCCTGGGAGCGCCACGAGGCGGAGCAGCGCTGGGGAGGTAGGCATGGAATCTACTGGGCGGGAACCGCCAGACACGGTGCGATACCAACCTACGGCCCAACGGCAATCAACGCTCAATTTCTTCGATTCCTCGCTTGAATGGCGACGTGTGTTCGCCGAGACTTGGGGCACGTTCCTGCTGGTGCTGGTCGCTGCCGGTGGTGGCGTGGTAAGCGCAATGAGCGGTGGCAGAGTTACCTTGGGGATGATAGTTGTCGCGCCGGGACTGATGGTCATGGCGATCATCTATTTTATGGGCGAAGTGAGCGGAGCGCATTTGAATCCGGCAGTAACGCTAGCATTTGCGATGCGACGCGACTTTCCTTGGCGGAGAGTTCCGGGCTACGTCGTCGGACAACTGATCGGAGGCATTGCTGGGGCTGCTTTCCTTCGGGCCATGTTTGGAACGATTGGCGCGCTCGGCGCTACGCTGCCGGGTCCTGGCGTGACCGGAGGGAAGGCCCTTGCAATGGAAGTGGTGCTTACCACCGGCTTAGTGAGCACTATCTTGGGCACGGCGTACGGAGCGAGGAACGTTGGCACGAACGGCGCTATCGCCGTAGGCGGATACATTGCCCTCGCAGGACTCTGGGCGGCGCCGATTACCGGTTCATCGATGAACCCGATGCGTTCGCTGGCGCCCCGGCATAGAAGTAGAGAGGAATAATCAACATGCCTACTAAAGAAAGAGCAATTGACGTTGATCGGGATAGCAGCCAGACATCAGGGGACCGGAAGCTGCCTCAAGCCGGCAAGCCCTCAAAGTTTATCTTCGATGCGGCTTTGTCTACTGCTGTCGCCGCCAACGGCCAACGGCCAACCAAAGCGCCGCAGCCCGAAGGTCCACTGACGCCCGAAATGCTCGGCAAGATGAACCGCTACTGGCGTGCCGCGAATTATCTGTGCATCGGTCAGATCTATCTCTTCGAGAATCCCCTGTTGCGAGAACCTCTTACGGCCGAACAGATCAAACCGAGACTGCTCGGGCACTGGGGAACCTCCCCGGGACAGAATCTCATTTACATTCATCTGAATCGGCTCATCAAAGCGCATGATGCAAATATCATTTACATTGCCGGTCCGGGACATGGCGGTCCATCGCTCAATGCGTGCTCATATCTGGAAGGTACTTATACCGAAGTGCATCCCGAGATCACGCCAGATGAGAACGGCCTGCGGCTTCTCTTCCGGAAGTTCTCGACTCCAGGCGGTGTGCCGAGCCATTGCGGGCCGCACGTCCCAAATTCCATGCACGAGGGCGGGGAGCTCGGCTATTCGATGGTTCACGCATTCGGAGCCGCTTTCGATAATCCCAGCCTGATCGTCGCCTGCATCATCGGCGACGGAGAATCCGAGACCTGTCCGCTTGAGGGAAGCTGGAAGTCTGTCAACTTTCTAAATCCAGCGAGGGACGGTGCTGTTCTTCCGATTCTGCACCTCAACGGCTACAAGATTTCCGGACCGACCGTTCAGGGACGCACGAGCGACGAAGACTTAAAGGCCCTATACATAGGACGCGGCTACAAGCCCTATTTTGTGGAAGGCGACAACCCTGAAGTCGTGCATCAACTCCTGGCTGGAACGCTGGACGATTGCTATGCCGAGATTCGAGCCATCCAGCGGAAAGCCCGTCAGAGCGGGTTCAAGAAGCAGCCAATCTGGCCCATGATCGTCCTGCGCACTCCCAAAGGTTGGACTTGTCCGAAAGAAGTGGACGGCATCCCGATTGAAGGCACATTCCGTGCTCATCAGGTCCCTCTCGCGACCGTCCGCGAAAATCCGGAGCATCTCAAGATTCTCGAAGCCTGGATGAAAAGCTACGAGCCGGAGGAACTCTTCGATGAAAAGGGGAGATTCATTGACGAGCTGGCAGAACTCGCACCGACAGGCGATCGTCGCATGGGAGGGAATCCTCATGTGAACGGCGGACGGCTGCTGACCGCCCTCGATATACCAGACTTTACAAGTTATGCGTTGGAGATCCCAGGGCCAGGTCAAGTGGTCGCAGAAGCTCCACGAAAGCTCGGAGAGTTTTTCAGAGATATCTTCAAGCTCAATCCGACAAACTTTCGAATGTTCTGTCCGGATGAAACGGACTCCAATCGCCTAAATTCCGTCCTCGAAGCTACGAAGCGCTGCTTCATGGCGGAAACTGTTTCCATCGATGACGAACTGAGTCCCGATGGCCGCGTCATGGAAGTATTGAGCGAACATTGCTGTCAAGGATGGCTCGAAGGCTACTTGCTCACCGGGCGGCATGGCATGTGGTCTTCCTACGAAGCGTTTGCGCAAGTCGTCGATTCGATGCTGACCCAACATGCAAAGTGGCTGGAGCAATGCCGAGATTTCCCCTGGCGCAGACCGCTCGCATCCTTAAATGTTCTACTCACAAGTCATGCCTGGCGAAACGATCACAACGGCTTCAGCCATCAGGCAACTGGATTTGTAGATAACGCGTTAGCACGCAGAAGCGAAACGATTCGGGTCTACTACCCGCCGGATAGCAATTGCCTCCTAAGCGTCTTCGACCATTGCTTGCGGAGCCGCAACTACGTCAACATCGTTACGTGCGGAAAGCAGCCGCAGCTTCAGTGGCTGAACATGGACGAAGCTCTGGAACATTGCTCGCGAGGGGCATCGACTTGGAAATTTGCCACCAACGACGGAGGCGGAGAGCCGGACGTTGTATTGGCGTGCGCAGGCGACGTCCCCACCATTGAAATCTGCGCGACCTCATGGCTTCTGCAGAAGTATGTTCCCGGCATCAAGGTGCGGGTTGTTAATGTGGTGGACTTGAGCATTTTGATGAGCCCTGATGATCATCCGCATGGCATGGATAACATGTCCTTCGACGCTCTGTTCACCAAAGACGCACCTGTTATCTTCGCCTTCCACAACAATCGCTGGCTCATTCACACCATGGTTCACGGGCGCTCCAATGAAAGCCGTTTCCATGTGCGCGGCTATATGGATCGGGGCACGACTACCACGCCCTTTGACATGGTAGTGCTGAACAAAATGAGCCGTTTTCATCTTGCTATCGATGCCTTGAAGTATGTCTCAAGGCTGCGTTCAGAGGTTTCGGACGTGGTCGACACATTCAACCGGAAACTCTACGAACACCACGACTACATTCGGCAACACCTGGAAGACATGCCGGAGATCAGGAACTGGCATTGGACAGCCGACTTCACCGAGCCGGGCGCACCTCCACCACTGGCCAAGGGACATCCTCGCGCAGGCTTGTTCAGCGACAGCTAAATTTAAGCGAAGCGGACAAATGGTGATGACGGAGACGAATCATTCGTGAAGCCGACGAACCCTCGCATTCTGACTATTAACGGAGGCTCGTCGAGCATCAAGTTTGCCCTGTTCGAGGGCGCCGATTCGCTTCAACGGATTTTGGATGGCGGAATTGAACGGATTGGACTGCCGGAGGCTACCTTTCGCGTGAAGGGGTCGGACGAGGCAGACAACTTTTCGCGCTCAATCAACGCTCCTGATCACACGGTTGCGGTCGGCGCTCTGATGGACTGGATCGAGGGACGTATCGGGCGCGACGTTTTGACCGCGGTGGGGCATCGCGTAGTGCATGGCGGGCCGAAGTATTACAAGCCGCAGCGAATCACCGCGGAAATGATCGCGGAACTGAAGCAACTCAGTCCATTTGATCCTGACCATATGCCGGAGGAAATCCTATTGACCGAGGCATTTCATCGCCGATTTCCAGATCTGCCCCAAGTGGCGTGTTTCGACACGGCTTTTCACCACGACCTTCCGCGCGTGGCGCAAATGCTGCCAATTCCTCGTCGTTACGAGACGCAGGGTGTGCGGCGGTACGGGTTTCACGGGCTGTCATACGAGTTTCTGATGGAAGAACTGGCCCGCCTAGCTGGACCGGAAGTGGCGCGGGGACGGATAGTCCTCGCTCACCTGGGCAATGGGGCGAGCCTGACGGCCGTGCATGACGGCAAATCCGTCGACACCAGCATGAGTTTCACTCCGACAGCGGGCGTGCCGATGAGCACCCGCACCGGTGATCTCGATCCCGGACTGGTCTGGTATCTAGCGCGCACCGAGAAAATGAGCGCCAAGCAATTCAACGACATGGTCAATTTCCAGTCTGGGCTGCTGGGCGTATCCGAAATCAGTTCCGACATGCGTGACTTGCTAAAGCACGAGACGCGGGACGTGCGGGCGGCGGAAGCGGTCGCGTTGTTCTGTTACCAGGTCAAGAAGTGGATTGGCTCATTCGCGGCGGCTTTGGGCGGAATCGAGACGCTCGTGTTTGCTGGTGGCATTGGAGAGAATGCGCCCGCCGTTCGCGCTCGGATCTGCGATGGGTTGGGATTCCTCGGAATCGAACTCGAAGAGAGGCATAATGCAGCTAACGACGGCGTGATTTCCGCGGCGTCCAGCCGAGTTGTGGTCCGCGTGATTCGTACAAACGAAGAGCTAGTGATAGCCAAGACCCTTTGCCAGATCCTCGGCCTTGCTGCAAAAGGGGAGAAGTGAGCAAAAGAGTGGAAAACTTGAGAGTTGCTCAGGCCGAAGAAGTGGAGACCGATCTTTGCGAGGACAGTGAGGCAACCGATATCTGGATGTGGTGCAAGAAACTGGGGGAAAGCAATTTTCGGGTCCTTCGGGTCACGATCGCGTTCACAGGTGCCGGAATGAAGAGCCACCAACATGGCCAAAACAGCACAGTCTTCTATCCTCTGACCGACGAAAATAGAAGTCTATCCACTCCGTGGTTCGGAGAGGAGATCATTATGCTGCAAGCGACTACTCCGCATTTCATTCCCACAAAGATTCTAGTGCCCATTGATTTCAGCTCATCATCCGATGCCGCTCTGGAGACCGCGTCCGACCTTGCTCAGCACTTTCATGCCGAACTCTACCTCTTGAACGTTGTTCCCATGCTCCCAATGGGCACAAAAACCGTCTCCTTTCCTGAAACGGAGTACCTCCACAAGGCGGAAGGTAATGCGGAGCGGCAGTTGGCCACATGCGACGCTGCTCTTGTCTCCAAGGGGATCAAGGCCAGTTCCAGTATCGAAATTGGCAACGACGTAGTTGGAAACATCATGCTGGCGATCGAACGTGAGCATATCGACATGATTGTGATTTCGACGCACGGCATCTCTGGATGGCGTCCTTTGGTCTTTGGCTCGATCGCGGAGAAGGTCGTCAAACAGGTGCAATGCCCGTTGTTGCTACTTCGGTCCGTCGAACCAGTCGCAACTAGCGCAGCTTCCACTCTGCAATCTTGAAGAATCGTGCCAGCAGATACAGCGTTCCACAAACCAACTTATGGCTGCACATGTCGCAGTAGCACCGTCAAACCCACCCGCAAGGCCAATGCAGAACATCGACTCGAAGGGAATCACGAGCGATGAAGCACATAGCCGTCTGCAAAAAGATGGGCCCAATGCAATGCCCGATGTGTCCGCCCATCCACTTCGCAATGCATTGGCCAAGTTCTGGGCACCCGTCCCTTGGTTGCTCGAAGCATCGATTGTGCTTGAGCTCGTGCTGCACAAATACTTCGAGGCCGCGATCATTGCGGGCCTGTTGGTCTTCAACGCAGCGCTAGCTTATTTCCAGGAAGGTCGCGCCCAGGCCACTCTAAAAGCCTTGAACTCGCGTCTCGCCTTGAATGCCTCCGTCGAGCGCGATGGGGTCTGGGAGACCGTACCGGCAGCGCAGTTGGTGCGTGGCGATCTCGTTAAGTTGTCGCTCGGCGGCGTGGTTGCGGCGGATGTGCATTTGATTGGGGGATCTGTCCTGCTCGATCAATCGATGCTTACCGGCGAATCTCTGCCCATCGAAGCTGGTCCAGGCGTTGATACCTACGCGGGAGCGCTGGTTCGGCGCGGTGAAGCGACCGCAGTGGTTACAGCCACTGGCGTTCATACCAAGTTCGGCCGTACGGCGGAACTTGTGCGCACGGCGCACGCTTCAAGTTCCCAGCAGCAAGCTGTGCTGCGGATCGTGCGTAATCTGGCTATTTTCAACGGCGTCGTCATCCTTATTATCGGAGCGTATGCGTATTTTCATGCGCTGCCGTGGAGCGAGATTATTCCTCTGCTGCTCACGTCGGTTCTTGCTGCAATACCCGTGGCATTACCAGCAACGTTCACGCTGGCGGCTGCCCTGGGAGCGCGATCTCTGGCGAAGCTGGGCGTACTGCCGACGCGGTTATCGGCTGTGGATGAGGCTGCAACAATTGATGTGTTGTGCTCGGACAAAACGGGAACGCTCACCCGTAATGAACTTTCGGTCACCAGCGTTAAGCCGATGCCAGGCTTCGACGAAGCCCACGTTCTCGGCATGGCAGCCCTCGCAAGTTCTGAGGGCGGAGATGACGCTGTGGATGCGGCGATTCGCGCTGCGTCCAAAGAGAAGCCAACATCGGACATGCCAAAGCTAATCGCGTTTGTGCCATTCGATCCTGCCAAGAAAACCTCAGAAGCAACGGCAACCGATGCAAAGGGTGGCGTAGAGCGCATCGTCAAGGGTGCTTTCACGGTAGTCGCGCGCCTCACCGCCCCATCACCGACCGCTGCCGGTTTAGCCGACGAACTTGAAAAGCAAGGCTTCAGAGTGTTGGCAGTAGCTGCGGGCGCCGCAACAGCTTTGAAGCTTTTGGGCCTTATTGCGCTCAGCGACCCGCCCCGTAAGGATTCGATCTCTCTAATCTCCGAGCTGAAAACCCTGGGCGTTCGTACGGTCATGGTGACAGGTGATGCTCCGGCTACGGCGGCAATCGTTGCCCGAGCGGTTGGATTGGATGGGGCGGTATGCCCGCCCGGAGCAATCCCTCAAGGCGTAAGACCTGAGGATTTTGCGGTGTTCGCAAGTATTCTTCCCGAAGGAAAATTTGATCTCGTCAAGGCTTTCCAGAAGAACGGGCATACGGTTGGGATGTGCGGCGATGGCGCCAACGATGCGCCCGCGCTGCGTCAGGCGCAGATGGGGATCGCTGTATCGACCGCAACTGATGTCGCCAAATCGGCAGCTGGAATTGTGCTGACGGAGGCAGGACTGGGCGGCATTGTCGCCGCCGTAAAAGAAGGAAGGATCACCTTTCAGCGCATTCTTACTTACACGCTGAACTCCGTCCTCAAGAAGATTGTGCAGGTGCTCTTGCTGGCAATTGGCCTGGTCATGACCGGCCACGCGGTTTTGACGCCCATGCTGATGGTCATTGTGATGATCACCGGAGACTTCTTGGCCATGGCGTTAACAACTGACAGAGTTCGGCCATCGCCCATGCCAAATTCCTGGCAAGTCGGCAGAATTACGATGGCCGGGGTCACTTTGGGAGGCTGCTTTCTAGCGTTCTGTGTAGCGGTCCTGGCGGTTGGCAAATTCGAAATGCAATTCGGAATCGAAGCCCTGAGAACGCTTTCTGTCGTTGCCATCGTATACGGCAGCCAAGCCACTATTTATGCCCTCCGAGGGCGTCGTCACCTCTGGGGACTGCGTCCCACGGTATGGCTCGTGGCTTCCTCCGTGGCTGACATTCTCATTATCTCGACCTTGGCTATTCGCGGAATTGCGATGGCACCACTGCCCGCTCCCGTCCTGGCATGTGAGTTTGGAGCGGCCATCATTTTCGGATTGATCTTAGACGGAGTGAAGATCCCCGTCTTTGCCCGGCTTGGGATCTCGTGACCAAAGACGGATCATTGTCAAACACTTCTCAATTAGCGCTGCAAGTATTTGGAATTCACGAATTCAATCGCATCACACCTTTGCTTCCGGGGAGTCTGCGACTCCTTCAGGCGGTAAGACATCAGGCATGTCGAGACGCGCTACACCAATCCGGCTGTCAGCCATCCCATAATAAACGTCGAAGCGATTAGGTAAGCCGAGATCGTCGCGCCGGTCGATGCCGGTCGGGAATACGACGTGGGCGACGGTCCCGCTGCATTCCTGCGGCAGCGTCGGCGTCAGCACCGGCTCGACCGAACGATAGCGGATCACTTGCGGATGCTCTTTCGAGAGGACCATCACGCCTGCCGAGTAGCACAGGTTATGCTTGTCCTTGCGCAGATTCTCAAGTTCGCTGACGCCATGGTAAACGATCATCCAGCCGTGCCGAGTCAGGATTGGCGGAGTGCCACCGCCGATTTTGAGACGCTCCCAGGGTGACACTGGAGTAGCCAGCCGATGATGAGACATGAAACGACCGAGGCGATTCGATTCACGCGACTCCAAGGACATTACACAATAGGAAATCCAGATGCTTTCCCGATCGAGATCGACTTTACGAACCGCGGGATGGCGAACCGTTTCCTCCGGTCGAGTGCCGGGAAAAAGCGGCCTATGCAGGATCGCCAACTCTGGGTGTCCGGATGGATTTGGAATAGCAACCGGAAAGAGACTGGCGTCCTTGTCATCTATGTCCCCGCATTCGACGCCATTGTAAGGACCAAAGGTCGCGAGCCCGAGACGTTTCCAGTCGAACAGGTCCTTCGATAAAGCAAGAGCGATTCGCGGGCCTTCAGGCGAAAAAGCGGTGTAAGTCATCATGTAGCTTTGCAGTGGTTCCACGAAGGTGATGCGAGGATCTTCGCAACCACCACCGCCATCGGGTCGACGCTCATAATCGGCCTCCGGTTCCAGCGCGATGCCGAGCCGCTCGACACCGGAAGGATCGCCGGCTTTATTGAACCGCACTCGCGCAATGCCAATGCGCGAGTAATTTCCCCGCGCAACCAGCCGCGGGAACAGATAAAGCTCACCGTCCGGGCCACGAGCGGCAGCCGGATTCAGTACTCCTTCGACCTCGTGCGCATTCCCCGGCTCCGGCTCCATCAACATTCCTAGCCGTTGCAACCTAAGCCCGGTCATCAAATCCTTTTCGGCGATTGACATAACTTCACGCCGCCTTACTACCGCCCGCTAAACAGGCGATGATGGTTTGAATAACCCGCTTGGTCTCGTCGGGATCCTTGACCGGGATGCAATCGACTCCCGCTGTTTCAGCAGGGTAGTCATTGCCGCCCACGTACAGGGCGTCGCCGATATAGATCATTTCTTTTATCGAAATACCGAGCAGGTCTCGCAGTTTTCTGATGCCGTAGGCCTTGTCAATGCCGGGCTTGGTAATGTCAACCGATGTCGAGCCCCCGATTCGGACAGAAAACTCAGGGATGAAACTGTCAAGAATAGCTTTGATCTTCTTCCGCTTGGCGAAATCGGAGTCCCATTTTTCCTTTTCTTCCAAGGGAGCTTCCTGACCTAAGGCGGAAAATGTTATCTGGCTTCCCCGGTCCTCAATTTGCTTGCCCCAGAGCTTTTCGATCTTGAAGTCTGCAACTCCGATCGCCTTCTTGAGGGAATCAAGGATCTTTTCTCTTTGATCTGTAGTGAAATCTTCCGAATAGATCTTTTTCCAATCTGCTGACTCGTATCGGTAAAACTTTGTGCCGCAGGTAGGAAGGAGAGATAGATTCGCCAGGAGTTTGTCGTGGGGCAGATTCGAAACCAATTGCTTTTCAAACTGCGGCCAACCGCCGCCGGAAATCACCGCCACTTTCACAATACCGAGAAGGTCATGCAGCAGTCCCGACATTTCCGGATCAACGGCCGATTTACTGTCGGCAAGTGTGCCATCGAGATCAAACACAATCAGCTTTTTCACTATGCCTCCACCCTCTAAAGTCTCGCGATCTCAATCCGGAATCGAGATTTCCAGCAAGTTCACTGCACCACGCGGCCGACAAACACATTGACCGATCACCGCAGGCAAGAGGAATACGTCGCCTCTTCCGACGGCGTAAGTGGCGCTGCCATGCTCAACTTGTCCCTCGCCCTCGACGCACACCAGCACGCGCGGTAAATCCACTGCGCCGACTGTAAACGGCGATTGTCCGCGCAGGCGCCACAACCAGAAATGTTCACAACGAAAAAGTCTCTCGCGTTCCACCGGGGTCGTTGTCTCCACCACAGGCGTCACCCGACTGACCGGACCTTTGGCAAAATCAATGCAGGCCATCGCCTTTTCGACTTGGAGTGCCCTCGGCTTTCCTGTCTTCGGATCAATATGGTCCCAGTCATACAGGCGAAACGTCACGTCGCTATTCTGCTGAATCTCGAACACGACAAGGTCGCCACCCAGAGAATGAACCGTGCCTGCACGCAGGAAAATGGCGTCACCGGGCTTTGGAGTTAAACATGCGAGGTGGTCCGCAACCGTGCCGTTCGTGAGAGCGCGCCGCAGATCGGCTTCCGTAATACCTGTCTTCAGGCCCGCATAAATGCGGCTTTGTGTCCCGGCTTCCAGCACGACCCAAGCTTCGGTCTTAGGGGTCTCGCCCGCGGGCAGCAGGTTCGTGTTTGCTTTGGTGGGATGCACTTGGACCGAAAGCATTTCGTGAACGTCGAGGAACTTCAGCAAAAGGGGGAATCGGGGGAAGCGCCCGGCCAGCTTTCCCATGATTTGCTTCGGGAACTGCTGCAGCAATTGACCGATGGTCTGCCCCTTTAGAGGTCCATCGGTGACGCGGCTCTGATGGTCGTCGCGATCGCTGAGTAACCACGCTTCTCCGACAGGACCACTGGGGAGGGGCGCGGTGAGCAAGCTGGCCAAATGCCGGCCACCCCACAGCCGATACTGATAGATCGGTTCGAATCGAAGCGGATACAGAAGCGCTTGATCTGATGTTCCTTCTCGGTCGTCGACAGCGAGGCTGACGGTAGTGTCGATCATGACTGATCTGAGAATGTCGGCTCGGCACGAGGTGGATCAGTTCTGTGAGTCCGTTCATCACGCAATTTGCCGAGGGTATGCTCGATCAATCGGGCTAATTTATCTGCGGTGCCATTAACGGCCAGGTCCACCGTCGCAGCTTCGTCGGTGACAGCGATGGGCTGGCGGCCTTCGAGGCGCGCCTCCATCATGCAACGTTTGTTATTCGCGCGGCTCTTAGGGCCGCTCTCGTCGGTCAGGTGGACTTCCACCCGCGTGATGCGATCGCTCATTCGGCTCAGAGCATTCTCCACCACGCCTCTGATTTGATCGGCTAGAGCCTCGTGACCTTCGATTGTGTGGTCTGTATTGACTTGGATCTGCATGCTGATCTCCTACCTATTGTTTAATCATGATGTTTCTTGCCTCTCAAATTGCCGCCGCTAAGGCTATGGAACCCGGCTGCCGGCCGGCATTTGCTTCTGGCGTCCAGAAGGCACCATCGACAAGTCGTTGGTTCCGACGTAAATACCGATAGCAACCAGCATGGCGAGTAATCCGAACCAGAATCGCCAATCATGATGTGCGCGCCGCCAGTACGGAGTCTGCCCGTGGCTATGATGACTCTCGACGTTCGGATGCAAATGTTCCGTATTGTGCATGGTCATGCTCGTCTCCGAATCAAATCGAGGGTGGGGGTGCCATCCTGTAGGCGAAAATTACGGGCCGCCATTTTCGCCGAGGCGACTGTCCCAACCTAAACGCCGCTTAACGAAAGGGCGGCCTTGTGTTCCGCGTCCTGCAGCCAATAGGGCGGCCGGCCGTAGTGAGTATGGAGACGGTCTTCGTATTCACGAGTGATCGGCGCAGACTCGGCGAACGCGGGCGCGCTTTTGATGGCATCCCGCCAGAGACCGACGTACACTTTCGACTCCGTCCAACTCACCTTTTGAATCCACTCGGGCGAAACCAACACCTTCTTACCCGGCCACCAATTTCTCGTTAGCACCTCAATGTAGCGGATGGCCCACGTTTCGTCGTCTACCAAGAAGCCCGCCACATGGCCGATCTCACCATCCTCAGCCTCAATGTGATAGCCGGAGACAGCTCCAGTGCTGCGTAGATGCGAATCCATTGATTCTCTTCGGACCTTTTCCGCCAGCACATCCTTAGGAGTCGCGATTCGATTCGACAAGCTCGACGGATAGGCCCCGGGGCCCCATAGAAAGGGTCCGCTCCAGTAGTTCGGATAATTGTAATAACCGAGATATTCGCTCTCGTACTGCCGCGAAACGGGCCGCTGCGTGTCTCTGTTTGGGCTATTCTCGATTTGCTTTTTCGTCAGCGCCACATCCAATCGCTTGCTTTGCCAATCCACGTTCGTCACAGAGAATGGTGAGATCAAAACTTCCCGGTCGCTCAGCCAGCCTCCGGTTGCTGCCGTCAGGTAGCGAATCGCCCATGTCTCGTCGTCGAAATACAACTGATCTACAGTGCCAATCTCGCCGTCCGTAGCCCGGATCACAAGACCTTTCACTTGGTTCACATTCGTTAACATCGATAGTCCTCCTGTTGTCTGATCTTCGACCACTCGAACGTAAGTCAGGTGCGACTTCGCTTTAAGCAGAGTGACCGAGTCACGGTTTCTGAGTCGCAGCTTCCGCACGTTGAATCGGTCCGGTTTTCTGGCCCAACTCTTGCGTGAGCTTGTGAACATTCATCGAATGTTCGTGCGCCTGTTTGCTGAGCTCGTGAGCAGTGAGGTGATCTTCTTTGCCATGGGCGACAGCCGCCGCCGCGTGCGCGTGGGCAGCAAGGTTGTGGAGTT
>Ga0302218_10000066_pt1 | contig 48085 bp, 37 predicted proteins | sample II_Palsa_E1_1_FD_194567 | JGI IMG/M metagenome (GOLD analysis project Ga0302218, IMG submission 194567) | Peat permafrost microbial communities from Stordalen Mire near Abisko, Sweden - II_Palsa_E1_1 | ecosystem: Environmental > Terrestrial > Soil > Palsa > Peat permafrost | place: Sweden... | reverse complement strand
ATGATATAGTGTAAGGGTTTATTCCCAACCCTGGAGCGGGGCGTGGGGCCCTGTGTATTCCTCACGGGGGTGGCGTTTTTGTTCATTTCTAAAAATTCTGTCGCTCTTGGGAAACTTCTCTTTTTTTCATGGTACCAACGGTGTGTTTGGAGTGTATCACGGCATATTAATTTAAGTAAAAAATTGGAGTACAAAACATGCAGGCAATATATTATTTTCGAGGGTTTTTTGTGAGCAAAATCATGCTAAGGTCGGTTTATAAGAACATTACTTTACCTCGGCCATCCTTAAAGTGCTAAAAGTGGCACATTCTGTTTGTAAGCATTTCTTGCAAAGCGAGTGCTGCCGGAATATTGTTAGGTATGCTTTAAAAACATTGTAATTGGGTGTAAAACGGATTGTCATTTCTAACATCGGCGTAAAAAATTTTCCCTAAAAAGTGTCATTTTTTAACACGTTAAACACATTGCCAAAGGCATACAGTGTCCGTCTGAAATGCGTTACATCATGCCCCTGTGGCATGATCAGCCTTGAGCCTTATAACCATACTGTGGATGAAAAAATTGTGCGCAGTGAAAAAAGACGTAGAGGTGGTATCAAACCAAGTGTCTGAAGAATCGGAAGCGGATGGCCAAACATGGTATTTTACTGTGTGATAAATGAAACAAAGCATGCTCATTAAGTAAACTTTAAGGTCGGGTACATTGGTATGGTCTATTTAGTGTTTAAGGGTAGTAGGTCTTACTGTAAAAATTCTGTGGGTAAAAATATTTATAGGTCTGTGGGTATAGAAATCTTGGTAGGTCTTATTGTAAAAATTCTGTGGGTAAAAATATTTGTAGGATTTTATGGTGGAGGATCATGTAAGGTTGACTGGGTATCTTTATTAACTCTTGGTCATTCATGCACTCTATGGCTGGTTTATCATATCAAGTGTTGTGGGTATAATATTTATTGCTATGCTCATACAGGACTCTATGGCTGGGTAATCATATCAAGTGTTGTGGGGCATTTTTTACTGCTATGCTCATACAGGGTTCTATGGCTGGTTAATCATATCAGGTATATTGGTAATTTCGGGTTGTCTTATACTCATACTGGATTTTATTATTGATTACTCATCTGGGGTCTTAATTATTTATGGTTGTCTTAGGCTCATACATTGCTCTATTGTTTATTAGTCATTGGGGGTATCTTGGTATCTATGTTTACTGTTATGCTCGTACAGGACTCTATTACTGATTACTCACATCTAGTGTCTTGGGTTGCTATCTTTATTCTATGCTCATATATTGTTGTTATACTGATTACTCATTTTTAGTGTTGGGGGTATCTAACTTATTGGTATACTCATACATTACTATTAGATTGATTGCTCATTTTTAGTGGCCGGGTACCTAATTTATTGGTATGCTCATACATTACTGTTATACTGATTGCTCACTTAAGGATTTGGTATAGAATGGTTCGCTAGTTACTCGTATTGGTATTGGGCTTCTTCGGATTGGATAGGATAATATATTGATCATCGGGTTGACAATTGGCTATTATCGTCTAAGGCTTTTATTGGCTGGATTATTTTAATCGATGACTGGGGAATTAACTAGGCTACATACTGCCTAAGGCATTGGGGGTATTATAAGGATTATGTTATTGGGATTAGAATGATTTATTGGGTTTATAATGATATGATATTATTGGGTTTATAATGATATGATTAAGGTGTGGGTAAATCTATTGGGGATAAATATTGCTAAGGACATGATTGGGGTATAGGAAAAATTTTATTGGTATTGGTAAAGTTTATTGGGATAGATATTGCCAAGGGCATTTTTGGTTGGTTTATATTTATTTTATGGAATTTATAGTGATTAATAGGTGGTACTGAAAGATATTATATTTTGAATGTGGAGCATGGTTTGTTCTTTGCCACCTTTATTATTTAGTTTAAGGAATTTAAATCCTTTTTTATTTAATTTAAGGGGTTTAATCCTATTTATGAGTTTTTAGTAATTCAATTTAATTAGGGAGTTTAATCCTATTTAAGGAATTTTAATCCGATGGATCTGTTGGATTTCGTATTTCTGTTGGTATTTCTTTGGGTAATACTTTTTTTAATCGGGATTTTTTGGTGCTTCGTCTATTATTTGATTTATAGAATTTATTATTGGGGTTATTTTGTCTATAGGATTTATTATTTGGTTTATTGGTTTTATCTTGGGTACTTTGATCTTAGATTTAGTTGAGGTCTTGGGTATTATTGTGGTATTAGATATTAGTGAGGTATTAGATATAGTTGAGGGTAATAGTCCCAAATCTTGAGGTGGATTGGATGGGTTAGAATTATTATTATTATTAGGTGGGTAAGGAGTGTAAGATGGAATAGGTAAGGTAGTATCATCAACGATATGAATATTTGAATCTTGATCCATATAATAAGTTTTGTCTGTTAAACGGCGCTTATCTATAGTTAGTTTTGAATATTGAATTCCTTGTGATGTAAGTTCATGATCCAATTTTGTGAATTGATTAAAATTAATTTGTTCATTATAGTTCTCTTGATCTTGTGTGAAATCTTCAGGTGTGTCATAATCATAATAAATAGCCATATCTGTAAATTTAGTAGTGTAAAATTTAGTAGGTTGAGGATTAATAAAATGATGGTAGAGTATGTGATTTCTGACATCTATGTTAATAAGTTCTTTAAAATTTATTATAGATGTTTGGGGCGGAGGTGGATTGATGATATAGATGTTTTGAGAGTTAGGCAGGGCATAGACAGTTTCTTGAATATAGTTAGATAGAAGATGTAGGGATGGATAGGTTATTAAGTGTATATTACAGAAATCTTGAGGTGGCGGAAAATTGGGATTTTTATTGTTTAAAAGTAGAGAGTAGAGTTGTGAATGGAAATCGAATAAATAAGTAAGCTTAATGAAACATGGAAGAGTAGTAGAAGTAGTAAAGTAGTAATGTGTTAAGCAGGATGTAAAAGGTAGTGAATGATTGGAATTAATAGAATCGTCAGTATTGAAATTAAGGGAATGATGTGTAGTAGAGTGCCAAGTATAATTTATAACATCGGGATGTGGAAAAGTAGGTGGAGAAATGATATAAGTGTGAGTATTACTAAATCGATTTATAATATTAAATGTAGATTTAGAAGTGATGTGAATAGGTGAAGTGTTAGTCCATAGTCCTTGTGCATTGTAGATTCTATTGCGTTTAGTATTAGAGTGGGGATGTAGATCGTGAACATTATATTGATTAATTACAACTTTTGAATTGATGAAGTCTTGTTTAGAAGATTTTTTGACAGATGGTGTAATTATTTTAGGGTGTATTGCATTAAAATATATAGCAATATATTGAGTGAAGTGCATTGGTAATGTCCCCTTTGTTTTTGAAATAAATTTGGCAGAAAAATCAGGAGTGGGGCTTGTATTGTAGGAGTAAAGTTTGGGTGCTAAAAAGATAGCAGAGTCAATTCTATCAACAAGTTTAAGTTTACCTAGTTCCTTATTATGAAACCAATTATTATTATTAAGATAATTAAAGCCTTTTATATCAACAAATAGGGAATCGGTGTCGCAATAGAAGACAGTTCCTCCTATGAGATGAATATGATTCATAACAGTAAACATTTGAACTCGAGCATAGGCATTAATCATAGTAGTAATAATAATGGAATTAGGTACTCTAGAATTTTGATAATAGGGTGAAGATTTCATGACCTTGGGATTATCAAGTGTAATATCCGAATAAATATTGTTTATGAAATTTTGTGGAATACGCACCATTTTTACCAATTCTTCATTATGATAATATATAGGTTCAGCATTTATTAAATCAAATTCGTGGAAATCGGCATGTTCAGAGATTTGTATTTCAGTTAAGAAAAGTAAATTAGGAGCATCAAATTTTAGTCCAAATCTACCAATAAAGGAATTCATAAGTAACTTTGTAGTTGTGGCAAGAGCAGTGTTTTTAAGGTTAACAGGCTGAACTTGATTGATAAGATTAGTGCTATGATCGGGTTGAATTTCTCCTTGAGCTTGTAATCTCATATCATAGAGTTTTTTCATCATGGGTTGCATGTAATTGGTTATAGCAAAGTAGTAGCCGTATTGAACAAGAATAGTAGCTCCTTGTGATATGGCATAGTCTAGTTCGATACTAGTGTACCATCCTTGCAAGTCCCCCACAGGGTAAAGAATTTTATCTCCAGTTTTATATGGCAGTGATGGATAAGGAGTATTTTCTGGAATGTGTATTTTAGCATAAAAGACTCCACAAATACCTGTTGGTAGTGGTTTCCAGAATCCGGGAGATGTGTATTCTAAGATAGGGCCATATGGTAAGATGTGATTATGTATTTGCGCAGGGTAAAAGGAATTAAAATCAAGTATAAAGATAGGATCTGCTTTAAAAGAATTAGAATTAGAATCAAAGTAAAGATTAGTAGGTTTGTAGATTTCATTAATTCCACCATAATGTGCGGATTTAATATGTGTATAGAATGGTTGAGCAGTTAATAGTGGTAATTTAAGTTTGTAATGATGTAAGAAAAAGTAAGCCATTCCAAGTGATGCTTGGCTAAAGCCTATAAATAAATTGAGTTTTAAATGATCGGCTAAAGTGTTAGCATAAGAGATAATAACTTTGTGTAAAATTTTGAGGTCTAAATTTAAATATTTTTCAACCTCTATCCAAAAATCCCAGAATTTGGATTGATATTCTTGAACGAGAGATTGATAGAGTATTTTAAATTGGGTAATAGTATTTTGATCCACAAATAAATGTGCAGATTTAGGGTGTAGATAAGATTGGTGATAAAAACGTTCATCAGGAAGTGGGCCGATGTAATTAAAATTAGCGGGGATTATAAAGGCATATGGGAAAACTCCTTTAACATCAGTTTTTAAAAAGGTAGTAGCAAGAGAGTTGAGACTTTGGTTTAGTAATAAAAAGGAGTCGGTGATAGTTAATCTAAATTTAATTTTGGACAAATTTTTGTTATTTGCTAAAGGTTTATTGATGATTATAGATTTATTAATGTCTTTAGCAATTTTATTGACGGTTGTAGAAATAATATAGCGTGTAATATAGAGTCCAGTTGGGGCAGGAACTAGATGGAATTTAATTTTATTAGCTATAAGGTAAGTAAGCAGTTGAAAACGTAGAAAAGGGCCATCGAATCGAGTGAGGTTATGAGTGTAGAAAACATAATCATTTAATTGTGGTTGAAGTAGAAGTTGGATTAATATATTTACAAGTATATTAGAATCATTAAAATTCTTTAATAAAAGTGTATTCGAATGATAGGAAAAATCGAAATGTTGTATAATAGGTAGTATAGTAGATGTAAAATGATTTAAATGAGAATCTGTGAATTTGGGATTGAGTAGAATATGATTAAGAAGTCTAGGGTGTATAATAAGGTAATCAGTAAGAATTGATTTAAGTTTAGATTTAGATATAATAGAGGTGTATGTAGAAATGTGTGGTTTAAGAATGCGGTAGGCTGGGCCGAATACGTAGTGGGGTTTCATAATGTTGGCAAGTGATAATCCAGGATTGCGTTTAATTCTAGCAGCTTTAATCATTCGAAGTAGTTCTTTAATTAATTTATTAACAATTTTGGTAAGATCGGTATGAAATATGTTAGCAAGATTAATAACGAGTGGTAAGTAAGTATCTTTAGGTAAAAAGGTGTGATAGCCAATACCTATTGCATAGACAACAGGTTTCTGTCCAAAGGTAGTTTCAATATCTAAAGTTCCAATTAGCATATCGGGCCAGACAAGTTGAGTAGATGGTAAAAAGTAAGCTAAGAATTTGGCATATGATTTAAGTTGATAGAAAGTTTTTCGTGGGACTCGTTTAGATAGAAGATGATTAAGAAAAAGTCTAAGAATTAAAACTTTTCTATTTTCTTCTGTTTTTAAAAACGAGGTTATTGTAAGCATGCGAGTGTTTTGTGGATATATAATAGTTATATTAGCTGATATTATATTAAGAGTAATATTAAGGTTGGGTCCTGTGTTATAATCAATAGGTGTAGACATTTTAATAAATTTATATCTGGCAAATCTATTAGTAAACATACCACTATCATTAAGTTCATCAAGAATGAGGGTGATGGGGTGGGTTTTATCGTGTGGTAATAGAACAAAAACCTGTAGATGAGGATTAATCGTTAAAGCTAAGAAATCAAATTGAAAACTTGGGGTAGAAAGTGAAGTATATAGAGTTAATTTATTTTTCTTTAGTATAGATTTTAATATAGCTAAATGATTATGATCAAGTAAAGGATAAGTATTAACAAAGAAATTCTTTTTTGATTTAAGTGTTAGTTTGAATCGATTATGGGCTTTTTGAGATATGATATTTGCTAATCTTTGGCGTTTAAAAGATGAATTATTACGTAACCAAAAATAATTTAGAATATCTTGATTTAAAGATGTGATAGAGTTATCCATATGTAAAGTAAAGTGTGTATATAATTTATAAGTTAATAATGAAATAAGGTTTATATATTCATTAATTGAGGAGTGAACAGGTTTAGAACTAATAGTTACAGGTTAATAAAGAAGATGTTTGATATTATTGAAATGTATGGAATATCCATAGGCCCACTGGTTTAAAGTGATAATAAAAATAATGAATAGTACGTATTTAACGTTTAGGGATATAACGAACTGAAATTATGAACATGGCGAAGTATATTTGACTATATTTTTCATTAAGATGATAATCTGGATAATCATGAAAGTGTTGATTATAAGTAATAATAGTATCATAGTTATGTTTAAATTTGTTTTGGGCATGTTGGACTAAAAGTTCAAATTGATTTCGTGCAGTAAAGTATTCATTAACAGTCGTGTCAAATGGAATAAGTAATTTTTTGAGGTAAGTAAGAGACTGAGCAGCTCTATCTAATAATACAGGAACTCTAGAATTAGATACAAATTTATCAGGATAAGGTCTATTTGCATCAGATAAAGGAGTATAGCCGCTGAAGTAGAACTCGATATAATGGCCCTTCTTTCCTACTAAGAAGCTAAAGATATATATAAGATTTTCGGGAGTAATGTTTTCAATATGAATATGAATATGAAATGATTTTCTAGTGTATGGGATGTTTACACGCTGTAGATAGTCATTGAATGCAATGATAGTTCGTATTTTGGGGTCTATAATCAGCTTATTGGCAATCTCGGCCCAATCTTCGGGGACTCCTATAGAAAATCCTGGGATATCAAATCTAAAGCCCGGTATTGAGGTTAGAGTGGTTGTACGAGATATGTAAGGGGCAGTAGGTTTGCCAGTGATCGATAGTGGAAGTATTTTATCTTCATTGGGTGGACTAGAATTAGAATGATCATGTGCGGAAGTGCTAGGCGGTAAATCAACAAGTTCACTAGGTAAATTAACAGGTTCAGTAGATATATCAACAGGTGTACTAGGTTTATTTATAGGTTCACTAGGTTTATTTATAGGTTCACTGGGTTTATCTATAGGTTCACTAGGTTTTATATCCGTGGTAGTAGGTATAATTTTTATATAGAGAAGATTAAGATGCTCCATAATTTGAGCAGGTGTTAATTTTATTAATTCATCTATGGTAAGTTTATTGAATTGATTAGGATTAAATTTAAAAGTCATAAGTATGTAGAAAAAAAAATTTTAGAGTAATTAGGTAAAGATTTTAAAGGGGAGAAATAAAAAGTACATAAAGTACAAAGATCTTATGATCCAACAGCAGATTCCTCTACCATTACCTTGTTACGACTTCACCTTAGTCATAGACCCACCATCGCTACACGTGAATATAAGTGTATCATAAGTAGAAGCTAAGAGAGTTAGAATCTACAGGTACAGGAAATAAGCAAGGTAGTTTCAAGTGAAGTGAACTCCCAAGGTGTGACGGGCGGTGTGTACAAGATTCGGGTACGAATTCACCAAGGCACGCTACTCCTTGATTACTAGCGATTCCGGCTTCATGTCCCTGGGTTTCAAAGGACAATCCGAACTGGGGCTCCCTTTGTGGGTTTAGCTACGACTTTCATCATTGCGACCCATTGTGAGAGCCATTGTAGTACGTGTGTAGCCCCGCTCATAAGGGCCATAAGGACTTGACGTCATCCAAAGCTTCCAAATTACCGAAGTAAAATCATCAAGTTAGAGACCATGTCGAAGCAAGTATGATGCTATGTGATCAACTATATAAGTCAAAAGATCAAAGAATGAAGTAAAGAATAAATTCAAAACAAATTCGAAGTCAAGTAGAAAAATAAGAACAAGAAAGCAAATAGCAAGAGTGACAAGCCAGATAGGAACTAACTAGCAGGGTTGCGCGAGTTACTGGAGTTAACCAAGGGTTTCACAACACAAGCTGACGACAGCGATGTAACACCTGTGCAAGTTCCCAAGTTAAAAAGATCAAAGACTCAAAGGAGGAGATCAAGAAAAGAAGGGCGAAGACTATTACTAGTATGGTTGAAACAAGCATGCAAGAGCGGGTAAGGTTATGCGCGTAGTATCGAATTAAACCACATACTCCACCGCTTGTGCGAATCCCCGTCAATTCCTTTGGATTTCAGCAATGGTGCCGTAGTTTCCAGGCGGAGCAATAAAACGTTAGTCAGAGCAGAGAGTATCCCCCCTGCAATATGCTCATAGTTAACAGTAATGGACTACCAGGGTCTCTAATCCTGTTTGTTCCCCATACCTACGTGATTGAACGTCAGTCATCAGTTAGTTAGTAGCTTTCGCAATCGGCATTCATCACCATATCTGAGCATTTCATCGCTACTTGGAGAGTTCTGCTAACTTCCCTGAGACTCAAAGCTAAAACCCTAAGAAGCAAGTAACATCTAGTAAAACCAAATGTAACATAGCCTCAAAGGGTGGTTGGGCAAGTACAATATATTTGTCTTACCGAACATCTAAGAAATTTAGGACCCCTTGAAGTAGTAACTAAGAAAGTAGTACTTAAAAGGTAAATAAAAAAGAGTTCAACGATACGACCAAGTTACTGCAATTTAAGAAGGAGTACGCCATGGGAGTCGAAGAGCAATCTAGTCACCCTTTACGCCCAGTGAAGAGAACAACGCTAGCCCCCCTCGTCTTACCGCGGCTGCTGGCACGAGAGTTTGCCGGGGCTAATTCTCAAGGTACAGTCATAATCATCCCAAGCAGAAGAATTTGAAAGTTAGACAACTACTGTAGAAAAATACACATTCAAGCGACATCACTGGATCAGACTTTCGTCCATTGTCCAATATTCCCCACTGCTGCCACTGTTCAAAGTGGATGGGCCATTCTCAATCCCATTGTGACCGATCGTCCTCACAGACCAGCTACAGATCATCGGCTTGGTAGGCAATTACCCCACCAACTACCTAATCTGACTCAGACTCGTCCTTCAGCGATAATATCTTTAACAATAAAAGTATTCAACTACACCCCATGATGTGAGTCATAGTGCAATAGCGAAGTACAAGTAAAGTGTATCAGGGATTCTGGAAAGCAGTACAGTTCCCCGTACTACCCATTAGACCTGACTGTAGGGTAGATGATCTAAATAATTACTCACCCGGATGCCATGAATCTTATTCATTCGACTTGCATGTGTTGAAGTGTGCCACAAGCGTTCGTTCAGAGCCAGGATTAAGCCCTATAGATTAACTTGACATCAATCTAGTATAGTTCAACAAACTAAAATTATAAAATAAAAATAGTAGTGAATCAATCTAGTGAAATCTCTAAGAGTATAATTGATGAAGATCGTAGGATCATACAAAGACAAAATTAATAATAAATCAATCCAATAAAATCCAATTGAGATTAAATTCAATCTAGGTTCCTACTGTATTATTAAGTTTGAATAAATTAAATATAATATGCTATCAGTTTAAGCTGAAGTAGATCTCGTCTGAAAAAGTAGATAGCAAGAACAGCAGAAAGTGCAAGAAATCCTAAAAGTACAAGAAGAAGAGGTAGTAGAACGGATAAATCCATAGAAACAGCTAAAGTGGCATTAGATTCTGTTAAAGTATCTACAATCTCTAAATGATCATTAAGATTTATATTAAAATGATCACTTATTGATATTGGTAGCTGGAGTTGATCCCCTGCGCCATGAGTAGGCAAATGTATGCTTGATTCAAGATTATGATTAGCAATTGTTGAATTATGTGAATTGGGTAAAATTTGTATTTCTTGGGTGGAAAATGATGGGTTTTGATCTTGTTGATTTTTAGTACCCAATATGACATTCGATCCATCGTTAGGATAATTATTAGTCGAATTATTAGAAATCTGAATTTTTTCGATTTGGGTAGTATTGGGCAAATTATCTTTATTTCCAGTACGAAGTGAAATGCTAGAAGATTGATGTAAAGTATTCCACCATTCAACACTGAATTTGATGATGGGCAGGTTTAGAAATCCAATCATTCCAAGAAGTGAGGAATTAAACATGGCTTTTTGAGTGGATTCATGTGCCTGATATAAAAATAAGAAACCAAGATAGAGAAAGAAGAGTACTAAAACCGAAGTAAGTCTAGCATCCCAAACCCAATAGGTACCCCAGGACATTTTACCCCAAAGAGAACCAGTGATAAGTGTGATAAGTGAAAAGATGGCTCCAATTCGTGCTAATGTAAGTGCCAGGAAAAAGAATGCTTGTGTATGTGTGAGTAAGTAACAAAGTGAAAATAGTGCTAAGCCAGCATAGAAAGATAGACTAATCCAAGCAGATGGTACATGTAAAAAAATAATTCTATAAGATTCCCCCTGTTGCAGATCAGTATCTGAGTAGGCAGCAAAGAAGAAACCAGCAAGAAGTAGAGTGATAGAACACATGGCAAATAATGGGAGTAGATAGGAAGATGCCGTGAAAAGGAAACGAGGTCTAAAAAGATCAAATAGTCTCATAATAAAAATAGAAATTAGATATAAAATCTATGAGAATAGAAATAGTAAAATATTACTGCCAATCAAGAGCTCCTTTAATCCACTCGTAGACAAAGCCAAGAGTAAGAACAATAAGGAAAACAACCATGGAGAAGTAGCCAAAGAATGGAACTTTATTGAAAGTAAGAGTCCAAGGGAAGAGATACATAACTTCAAGATCAAAGATGATGAAGAGGATACCAACAAGATAGAATCTAACATCGAATTTGTGCCGAGCATCCGAGAAAGGATTGAAGCCACACTCATATGCTGAGATTTTTTCTGAATCGGCTTGTTGAACTGCTAACAGGTAAGAAGCAAGTAACAATACAACAGCAATTAGAAAAGAAGCAGTAATAAAGACTAGAAGTGAAGTGTATTCAAGATTCATAGGTCAATAGATAAAAAGTGGAATAGATAAAGTAAAAGATATAGCGACGACTGGACTTGAACCAATAGCCTTTAGATTATGAGCCTAACGGGATACCATTACCCTACTTCGCTCTATTGTTATTCTTACCATTCATCGTTTTGTTATTCCTACTATTCATCGTTTGTTAATCTAATAATACAAAATTTTATCTGTATTATCTTGAATGAGTCTATAATATATGTAGAATCTATATATTATCTATGTATTATCTATGTATTATCTTTAATCCCAATATAATTTATGTATTATCTTTAATCCTAATATGATTTATGTATTTCAGATAATTTATAAAGAAAATTTAGAATAAAAATCGTGTTTGATGTGAGGAGGATTGGATTTGAACCAATGAACACTGAGTGACCAAATTTACAGTCTGGCGCCATTAACCACTCGACCACCACCCCATTTAATTTTTGATCAATTGGATTTGTTAATATTCTCCGACATGGTATTAGTTTTCCGCCTAATTCTAGAATAATATTAAGGGTGAAATGATTTTATGGGGATAAAATTTAATTTTGAGGAAGGGTAGTTCAATGGTAGAGCACTAGTCTCCAAAACTAGTAATATAGGTTCGAGCCCTATCCCTTCTGCGCCATTGATGGTGAATAAAATTAATAATTAAGTTATGTAACAGATTGCCAAAAAAATGTGGAATAAGTATTAGTAAAATTCCCACGAAGTCCAACATGGGGGATTAGTTCAGTTGATTAGAACATCGGTTTGTCGAACCGAAGCTCGCGGGTTTGAACCCCGTATCTCCCGCCATCCTAAATAAAATAAAGAAATCAAAGCTCACAACATGCCTACTATCAATCAATTATTGACTCAAAAAAATAGAAGAAAGATTATGAAGAAGCCTAAAACCAATTATGCTCTAAAATCTAATCCATTCCAAAAGGGTATTTGTATGAAAGTATATACTACAAAACCTAAGAAGCCCAATTCAGCGATTAGAAAAATTGCCAAAGTAAAGCTATTTAATGGTTATGAAATCATTGCATATATTCCCGGTGAAGGTCATAATCTTCAAGAACACTCTGTCGTACTGATTAAAGGAGGAAGGACACCAGATCTGCCAGGAGTAAAGTATAAAGTATTGAGAGGACATTTTGATGCATCTCCAGTTCATGCTCGTCGTAATAAAAGATCGCTTTATGGTGTAAAGAAAAACATAGCCAATAAAGGCAAATCTAAAGCTTAATACTAACTGTAAATTAGATATCATTAATTACAATTCTCATTACAATTTTCATTACAATTCCTAAAAATCAAATCCCAATCCTAATTCAGATAAAGAAGAAATTAAATACTTTAACTAAAATTTTTACCAACTTATGAATGAACCTATCCATGATTTATTAAAAGATGCTTTAGTGAGTAAACCTATTAGCCCAGTTAGAGATCCACGAAATCGTATTGCCGTGAAATTATCTACTCCTAATTCTGCAGCCACTATATCTTCTAAATTATCCAATAAAATTCCAGTAGAATCCTCAATATCATCCCACATTGAAGTATCTCCAATCGAAGTATCATCTCCAATCCAAGTACAATCTCCAATCCAAGTACCATCAGTAACGTTGAGATCTTATTATGAGAACTCCGCAACGCTTGCTTATATGTACAAAGTGAAGAGCTCCGAGAGAGGTAAAGCCAAAGTAAGAGATCTATTAAATGATAATGAATTAGCTCAAGTTGGAAAAGAATCAGTAGGGGAGTATGAGAAAATTTCAATGAGTCTCCTATCATTATTAGCTAGACCATCCCCTTACAATGATACAAACAGTTTCCACTTGCCTCTAATTACTAAGTTAACAAATATGTTAATGAAAAACGGTAAGAAATCAACTGCCGAAAAAATCTTACAAGTAGCTTTAAAAATAATGAAAACTGATAAGGAAAAACATCCACTTTTAGTAGTGAAAGCCGCCTTCCAGAATTCAAGACCTTATATTCAAAATTACTCAAGAAGACAAAAGGGTCGTGTAAGACAATTCCCAAAAACCTTGGAGTTCTACAGACAAAGTTATCTTGGTCTATCCTATTTAATTAATCCATTACGTGATAAAACACGAATTAATATGGGAAGAGATCTCTATGAACAGTTAATGGCAGCAGCAGCTAATAAAGGTAAGTCTCGTTCAATTTTAAATACTACTTATAAAACTGCCAAAGATAATATTGTGTTCCTCAATATAGTCGCTCCAACTACTTCAGCTGTGATTCCAACTCCAACTATTCCAGTTTCTATATATACTTCTCCTTCTATTACTACTCCAATATCAATTTCTCTTTCAATGATAAATTTACCAGTTGATAAAGAACAAGGTGAGTCAGTATCTTTAGAATTATTAGAAGTTCAACAAGATATTCAACCATCTTTAGTACCAGATCAATCATCTTTAGTACCAGATCAATCATCTTTAGTACTAGATCAACCAAGTGAACCAGAAGTATTGAGTACATTCACTGTTTTAAAGAAAAAGGTACAATATCAGAGAAAAAAACAATATAATCGGGCAACCAAATATTTAAATTTAAAGAAATAAACTTCCAATGACAACAATTCAAATTCTAGTAAAATTCCTAATCATGCTAGTCCCAGTCCTAATCTCAGTTGCCTATATGACTTTAGCCGAGAGAAAGGTGATGGGTTACATGCAACGTCGTAAAGGTCCCAATGTCGTAGGTGTATTTGGTTTACTTCAACCATTTGCCGATGCCGCGAAATTGTTTGCCAAAGAGACTGTAATTCCAGTAAATGCGAATCGTGGGTTATTCTTCCTAGCTCCAATTCTAACACTATTCCTATCATGCATTGGTTGGGCTGTGATTCCATTTGGTGAAGAAATGGTATTTGCCGATATCAACTATCAAGTATTATATATTTTCGCCGTTTCCTCTCTAGCAGTATATGGTATCGTGATTTCAGGTTGGGCAAGTAACTCTAAGTATGCATTCCTTGGAGCCCTTAGATCTGCCGCTCAAATGATCTCTTATGAAGTATCTATTGGTCTAATCTTGATCAGTGTGATTCTTTCAGTTGGATCCTTAAATCTAGTACAGGTCGTGTTAAATCAAATTAATACTTGGCATATCGTACCATTCTTACCTTTATTCATTCTATTCTTTGTATCTTCTTTAGCTGAAACAAATCGTCCTCCATTTGACTTACCTGAAGCAGAAGCAGAATTAGTTTCTGGATATAATGTAGAATATTCAGCCATGGGATTCGCCTTCTTCTTTATTGGGGAGTATTCGAATATGATCCTTATGGCTACTCTATCTGCACTAATCTTCTTAGGTGGTTGGTGGTCTATCGTATCATATATCGGAGTTCCTCAAATTGTAATTATGGGTCTAAAAATTTCTGCCGTTCTATTCTTATTCATCTGGGTTCGAGCTGCATTCCCACGTTATCGTTATGATCAATTGATGAGATTAGGTTGGAAATGTTTTTTACCACTATCTTTAGGTTGGGTTCTATTTGTATCCGGCATATTAACTGGTACTGACTCCCTATTAATGATCACTTTCTAACAATCTAACTATATAATCTCCAATAAAAAATTGAAGAGATAATATATTAAAAAAAATACTCATCATCATTATGTATCCTATTCTTCCTGCCTTTTACTTATCAACTCTATTTGTATTTCTAGAGCAACATCTACTATTAATCTGCATCGCAATCCCTATAGTTGCCGCAGTATTCCTAATATTTTATACACCAAGTGCAAGTACAAGTACCACAGCCGAGAATACTTTTATGAAAGTTGTAGCCCTTGAAGCATCTGTAGTTGTATTCTTAGCCTCACTTTATATTTGGTTCAATTTCAATAATGCCTCAACTCATTTCCAGTATGTAGATCAATTAGCATGGATTCCCTCTTATAATCTAACATTTACTTTAGGTCTAGACGGTATTTCGCTATTCTTTGTTCTTCTTACAACATTACTTATTCCAATCTGCCTACTTACTGGTTGGGATAGTGTGAAAATTCGTGTGAGAGAATATTTAATTGCCTTCTTAATTACTGAGTCTATTCTTATTACTGTCTTCTCAATTCTAGATCTATTCCTATTCTATGTATTCTTCGAGAGTTTACTAATCCCTATGTTCCTTATCATCGGTATCTGGGGTGCTAGAGAAAGAAAAATTCATGCTGCTTACCAATTCTTCCTTTATACTCTCTTTGGTTCTGTTTTCATGCTTTTAGGTATTATCTACATCTACATTACTACTGGATCTACGTCTGTTGAAACTCTATTATCTCTGACTTTCCATCCTCTTACTCAAATTGTATTGTGGTTATCATTCTTTGCTTCATTTGCTGTAAAAGTTCCTATGGTTCCTGTACACATTTGGTTACCTGAAGCACATGTTGAAGCTCCTACTGCTGGTTCTGTATTGCTTGCCGGAATCCTATTGAAGCTTGGTACATATGGTTTCTTACGGTTCTCTATCCCTATGTTCCCTTATGCATCCTCTTATTTCATTCCATTTGTATTCCTTCTAAGTGTACTTGCCATCATTTATACTTCTCTAATTACTCTACGTCAAATCGACTTAAAGAAAATCATTGCTTATGCTTCTGTTGGCCATATGAACTTCGTTACTCTTGGTTCCTTCTCACTTAATGTTCAAGGTATTGAAGGTAGCATTCTAGTTATGTTGAGTCATGGATTCGTATCAAGTGCCCTATTCTTATGTGTAGGTGTATTATATGATCGTTATCACACTCGACTAGTCAAATATTACCGGGGTCTAACACTTACTATGCCACTCTTTGCCATTGTATTCTTATTCTTCTCTCTTGCAAATATGAGTACACCCGGAACTGGTAGCTTCATTGGTGAATTCTTGATCTTACTCGGGGCATTACAAGTTAATACTTGGGCCACTGTTTTAGCTTCTACTGGTATCATTCTTGGAGCTGCTTACTCAATTTGGCTTTACAATAGAACAGCCTTTGGATCTATCACACCTTATATTCACAAGTTCTCCGATCTTACACTGAAAGAATTAGCCGTATTCATTTTATTAGTATTCCTTACTCTATTATTAGGTTTATACCCTGATGTATTCGCCGATCCTTTACATACTTCTGTATCTACTCTAATTTGCCAATAATGGCATATAAAAAATTATAATTAATTGACACTTTAATCAATTTTATACTTTTTATTAATCTATCTATTTATACTTTTTATCTATCTATTTATACTTTTTATCAATCTATTTATACTTTTATTAATCAATCTATTTTACAGGTGAGATGCTCTCGTATCCTATTTATTAGTTACAATCTATTAATTACTATTTACTAAAAAATCAATGACCTTTCAATCATATCTATTTTACAAAACTAAATTAACTCGACTAAATCATATAAAAAATCGTACAAAACCTCATAATTTCGTAGTACATATTAGGGGTACTGGTAATAATTTACTAATGACCACTGCCGTAAGTATAGTTGCCCGTGTATTCAAAAATAAGGGAATTAAAACTCGTCGTCTAATTTGGAAATACTTAAAAGATTTAGTACGTGATAAAAATGAACCAATCATTCTAAGTCGTAAAGCTTATAAGACTCTACGTGCTCGACTACTTAATACTCGAACTCTAATTGTAAAATCCGCTGGTATGGCAGGTTATAAAGGTGCTAAAAGACGTTTACCTTATGCTGCCCAAGTAACTGGTTCACAAGTTGGAGTAAAACTTCGTAAAGCGATGATAAAATATCGTACTACTAAAGCCACAATTATATTCCTAAAATTCAGTAAGCGTTATAATACCAAATTGAATCAACAAGGAAAGAAACGTATTCTTGTGAAGACTGTGCCTAATAATATTAGCATTCAAGTTAGTGGATTAGGAGGTATAGCTAAATTCCATTCCATTCGAGGATTAAAAACTGGTTTAGGTAATAAAATTCGTATCTCCACAATCAAAGTTCTATCTCAGGATGTTCATAATGGATGCAAAAGACGAAAAGTGCGTAGAAAATAATACTAGACAATACTTATTTAATTAAGTATAAATTTTATTTAATTAAGTATAAATTTTAGTAATTGAAGAAAATCATTATCCATTTTACTAATATGGATAAATTATTAAGGCCAAAGAGAGATTCGAACTCTCGCTTCATAGAAGTTTGGATTTCAAGACCAACGCCATAAACCACTCGACCATTTGGCCATCTTTACTTAGTAAATTATTTAAATATAATAAACTATTTAAATATAATAAACTATTTAATATAATAAAGGATTCCGAAATTCGGATTGGATGTCTGAAGATAGGGTTGAACTATCGACCTAAGGATTTTCAGTCCTGCGCTCTACCACTGAGCTACTCAGACTTTGTATTACTTTATTTAAATGACTTTCTTTAATTCTCTTTAATCATATAAATCACCTTGAATAGGGTTGAATTAAATCTCCTTCAACTGGGGTTGAACCAGTAACCTTCTAGTTAACAGCCAGACGCTCTGCCAATTGAGCTATGAAAGATATATGTAGATTAATGTAGTTGAATAGGAGCAAAAGGATTCGAACCTTTGTGATGCAAGGCACCCTGTAGCTTAGCAAGCTGAGACAATAAACCACTCTGACATACCCCCAATATTAATTTAATTCCAATAGTATTTGAATCCACTAATAGTATTTGAATCTGCCATCAAATTTAATATATAATATAAATTCAAATAATAGAATGAATGGATGACGGAAGTGAGATTCGAACTCACGAAAGGAGGAGTATGAGTCCTCTGTTATAACCACTAAACGATCCCGACTTCGTTTACATGACATACATATAGATATGCACATATTGATCAGCGAAAAATGGGACTCGAACCCACAATCTTAACTTTGGCAAAGTTACGCTTTAACCATTAAGCTACTTCCGCAGATAATCCTATTACTCTTTTTCCTCAGTTTATTCCTCTTATTTCTCTTCTGCATATTATTCCTAATGAGTGACAATAAATACTAATCCTTAAGATATTGGATAATACTAATCCTTAAAATATATAGGATAAACCCATCTAAACATTAATTATGAGTGAGTGAAAATTACTGAAACAATAGGATTCGAACCTATGCATGTCGAGATCAAAACTCGATGCCTTACCACTTGGCGATGTCTCAATGTCTAATATAAATATCTAAGATCTTCATGTCAACTCACGCATGTATCATATAAAAAAATCCTATAAAAAATCATATAAATAATTAATATAAATAATAAAAATAATATAAGGCCGAAATTTAGTCGATGATATAAAAATGATAAAAAGATAAATAATACTATCAATTATATAAATAGAGTAATCCAATATAAATCATGAGAAAAAATAACCGACAATGAGATTATACAAAACAAATCCCGTATTATCATTAGTGAATACATTCCTAATTGATTCTCCTCTACCTTCAAATATTAATTACCTATATAACTTTGGATCACTTTTAGGTCTATGTCTTATTATCCAAATTGTAACAGGAATTGCTCTAGCGATGCATTACAATCCAAGTGTTGACTTAGCATTCTTAAGTGTGGAACATATCATGAGAGATGTGAATTATGGATGGGCCTTACGTTATATGCATGCTAATGGAGCTTCAATGTTCTTCATCTGTGTGTACATTCATATTGCCAGAGGACTTTACTATGGTTCATATACTCACCCACGTATACTATTATGGTCTGTGGGAGTAATTATCTTCCTTCTAATGATTGGTACAGCCTTCATCGGTTATGTCCTTCCTTGGGGTCAAATGAGTTTCTGGGGAGCTACTGTTATTACTAATATGTTATCAGCTATCCCTTGGATTGGTACAGATTTAGTTCAACTTGTATGGGGTGGTTTCTCTGTAGATAATCCTACACTAAACAGATTCTTCAGCTTACATTACCTTCTTCCATTTATTCTTGCAGCCCTAGCTTGTGTTCACCTAATGGCTCTTCACGAACATGGCTCAACAAATCCACTTGGTATTAACTCTAATGTAGATAAAGTTCCTTTCCATCCTTACTTCACATACAAAGATTTATTCTACTTCTTCGTATTCTTAGTATTCTTCTCCCTATTCGTATTCTTTGCTCCAAATCTATTAGGTCACAGTGATAACTATATTCCTGCCAATCCACTTGTTACTCCTCCTCATATCGTTCCTGAATGGTATTTCCTTCCTTTCTATGCCATCCTACGTTCTATCCCAAGTAAATTAGGTGGAGTTATTGCTATGGTTGGTGCTATCCTTATCCTTCTTATCTTACCATTCGTACACACTAGCCAAATTCGTAGCTCATCTTTCCGCCCTATCCAAAAAAAACTATTCTGGCTATTCGTTGCTGATGTGCTTATCTTAGGTTGGATCGGTGGTAGCCCTGTTGAAGATCCTTATGTATTAGTTGGCCAAGTTGCTACAATCTTCTACTTCAGCTATTTCGTGATCTTAACTCCTCTTGTTGGTATCATTGAAAATGTTCTAGTAAAACTTTATTTCCTTAATCATACTAATACTAAACACTAGTCTTCATACTAATACTAAACACTAGTCTTCAATACCCATATTAAATATCCAATATTAATCGGTCAATCTATTAATTTAGATTCCATATAATACGCTTTGTCATTCCTCTAACTATAAAATACATACTATTATTAACTATTTAACTAGTTTATATATATGATATTTAGAGATAAAAAATTTATTCTGCAATACTTTTTGATGTCCACTTTACATTAAATATAATTTAACTAACTAACTACAAAACTATGCCACAACTAGATTCTTTAACATATTTCACACAATCCTTCTGGTTTGTTCTACTTTTCTTAGCTTTCTACCTTGTTATTGCTAATGAAATTGTACCACACATTGCCCTTATCCTAAAGACTCGTGCCAAACTACTAAAATCTGGCCTAAATTCTTCAAAGGTTACTGGTTCTAAAGCCGATATCGAAACTCTTATTCTTAGCAATCTAAAATAAGTACTATTCGCCAATCGCCTATAATATATTATTATAACTAATAAAATTCTATAGCCACTAAACAATTAATACACACTATTTATGACAACAATTTTCTCTCCTCTAGAACAATATAATATTAATCCAATCTTATCCCTAAACCTAAGCTTCCTAGACTTCGTATTACCATTCGACTCTCTATTACTTCTTGGTTGGGTAGATTTCTCATTTACTAACTCATCATTAGCCATTCTATTAGCTACAACTCTATTTGTATTCCTAGCTCGTTTCTCATTAGCATCTTCATCAATCGTACCTACTCCATGGCAATCATTTTTTGAAATGATCTATGAATTCGTACATACTATCATTGAAGAACAAATTGGTACAAAAGGTTTCAAATACTTTACATTCATTTTCACTCTATTTACATTCATCTTATCAGTGAATTTACTTGGAATGATTCCTTATAGCTTTACTGCAACTAGCCACATTGTTGTAACATTCGGATTATCAATGGCTGTGTTCATTGGTGCAACTATTGTAGGATTCGCTTCTCATGGTCTACACTTCTTCCATCTTCTAATGCCATCTGGTGTTCCTGCTCCATTGCTTCCTCTAATCATTACTATTGAATTTGTATCTTACCTTACTCGTGGATTCTCTCTAGGTATCCGTTTAGCTGCCAATATGTTTGCTGGTCATACTCTTCTTAAAATCATTGCTACTTTCGCATGGCAAATGCTAACTGCTGGTGGTCTACTTTCAATCGCAGGTCTAGCTCCTCTTGCACTTCTATTCGCCCTAATTGGTCTAGAAATTGTTATCGCCTTCCTACAAGCTTATGTGTTCACTGTTCTAACATGTTCTTACCTGAATGATTCTATTAATCTTCACTAAGATAAGTTATAGGGTTTTCACTCAAATCAGGTATGAGATTACTCGATGGATTTTCCCATCATATTCTCATCCATCAGAATAAATATTATATTCACATCCACCATAATAAATATCATATCATACTTGTATCTATCATAATAAATATCATAGCATATTCTTATCCATCATGATAAATATCATATCATATTATTATCCATCATGATAGGCCAATCAAAGAAGAAGGTATTTACATTAAATTCCACACTAAATTTGTTAAATTTGTTCAATTAGTCGGCAGATATAATGAGTTTTACATAAATAATCTAATATAATAAAAGGAACTATAAAAAGTTAAATTGGACAGAACTAAATTACGGGATGTAGTACAGCGATAGTACGTCTGCTTTGGGAGCAGAAGGCCACAGGTTTGATCCCTGTCATCCCGATTAGATTGTTACCATCAATAATATTATTTTTAATGCCACCATCAAATGATCCATCATCAAAAATTTATTTAGGTTTGACTAAGATAAAAGGTAGTCAAATCAAATATAGAATGGAGAAAAAATATGACATGCCTAATTAACTCAATGGTAGAGTGTTTGATTTGTAATCAAGCTGTTATTGGTTCAACTCCAGTATTAGGCTTTTCTTAATAAAAATGACAAAACTTCCACCCACATAATGGTTGACCTATCACACATCGCTCTCTTGGTGATGCTAATTGTAGTAGGAATGAATATATTAATAGTAGTAGTAAAAAGTATACTAGTTGTAATAGATATTAAATGGATAAAGTGGCTAAAATTAATAGGAATTCAGGAAATTCAGCTGATAGAAGGAAAGGTATTATTGGTAATCAGCATACTTCTCCTCATGCTGACTGGATATCTTGTGTCTGACTTTATAATACTGAATACAAATGCCTTCTCAAACATTACACAGCCAACTTTCTATAAGTTATCAGGAGTATGGACAAATCATGAAGGTTCGCTATTACTTTGGTTAACAATTTTAGTAGTGAATTTAGGGTATGTAATCTATAAAAGAGAATGGTTCGGGCAGGAATGGAAAAACTATATGAAAGTCTGGGGTTTAAATTTAATGCTACTTGGAATCTATGTTGAATGCTATAATAATGTTCACCTTAAAACTCCAGTATTCATGGTACAATTACTAAAAGGTACAGAACTAAATCCAGTATTACAAGATCCAATTCTGGTGATTCATCCCCCATTACTTTATCTCGGATATCTCTCTTATATTTCATTGCTGGGATTTGCCTTAGAATTTATATATAAAAATACTCAAAAAACTCGTATATTATATTATTTAAGATTGTTTAATACTCTTTCTTGGTCGGCTCTAACTATTGGAATTCTACTTGGTTCCTGGTGGATATATGCTGAACTTGGTTGGGGTGGATTCTGGTTCTGGGATCCGGTAGAGAATGTCTCTTTACTCCCTTGGCTGGCTTCAACAACTCTTACTCATTTCTTGATTCTTAACTCAAAATTCCAACTCGCCCTGAAAACTACACTTATAATTGTATTCGGCACTTTTACTCTTTCTATGATTGGTACTTATTTGATCCGGTCTGGATTATTATTATCAGTTCATAGCTTTGCTGAAGATCCATCTATATATTTAGGTTTCTATCTTTTACTTATTATATTTACTACTTTACTACATATTAAAAAATTGATTCCGGCATTTCCCAATCTCGTATTCCCGAATATTATCTTTCCCAATCTCGTATTCCAAAATATCATATTTCCTAAACCTAAGACCACTGCCCAATTGATTCCGGCATCTCCTAATCCCGTGACTCCCAATAAATTGATTAGACTTATTTCGGCATTTCCCAATCTCCCATTTTTCAGATACTACCCTAATAAATTCCCCACAAAAATAAGTTTATTAATCGCCGGAAACTATTCACTCCTCTTTGCCCTTTTAGTTATTACTCTTGCACTTTTTGCCCCTATTCTACTTGGCTTCTTCTCCATTGAACTTTCTCTTGGCCCAAATTTTTATAACACACTTTTAGCTCCACTTGTTTTAGTAATCGTTATTTTAATGTTTGTGACTCCCATTACCCCTTGGATCTTTCGGCAACTCTCAATTTCTTCACATCCACTTATATCTTATTTCCTCCCCTATCTTACATTCTACTTCACACTTCTTGGCATTTTAGTTCTTTATCATTATTCTATCTTTGCCGCATTAGTATTACCCCTATTATTACTTGCACTACATTCACTAGTTATTCTCTATCGTGCTACTGGCTTTAGTCAATTGATTGCAGCCCATCTTGCTATCTTCCTCTTCTTCATTGCACTCGTACTACTCATCAATACACAAACACACTCACTTTACATTGCTAAACCCGGAGACTCCTTTACATTACATCATCTAACACTTACTTTCCGGAATCTACACTTCTATTCCCTTAGCAATTATCTTGTCCTTCTATTTGACTTTATCTCTAGCACTTCTAATACTATCTCCAATTTAATACCTAATTTAGCCAATTTAATACCTAATTCAGCCATTTTAACACAGGCCTTCTTCCCAGAACAAAGATATTACTATTCCAATCAACTTTTCACATTCAAACCATTGATTCTCTCTAATCTTTTCCTGGATCTTTATCTACTCATTGGTGATGGAAATTTACACACTGGATGGTTTATTAAAGTTATTCTTAATCCTATGAATCCCTGGATCTGGATCTCCTTTACTCTACTTGGTCTTTCTCATATTGTTACCTCTAAATCTATTCCATGGTATCATTCTAAGACAATTAAATGGTATAGTTAATATAGTTATAGTTCTAGTTAGATTTTAGTTAATGCATTCTAGTTCTAGTTAGATCATAGTTAATGCATTCTAGTTTCTCGATAATCTATGATTATCATTATCATTAATACAAGCTCAACCCATTAACACTACTAATAACTAATACTAATGTAATTTGATATGTTTATGTATATAAACAAATAAGGAATCTATGGTTGCTGGTTAATAGTTCGATAGTTCAATAGTTCAATAGTTGACCGTTGATGGACATTTGACTTGGCTCTTCCTCGACTTGGTATTATATAGATATAGTATTATATAGATATAGTATTATATTAGTATATTATTGCCCAGTCCGAATTTATTGTCTATTAATTATTTATGTCTGCTAATTTTGTTCACGGATTCCATTTAGTGACTCCTTCTCCATGGCCATTTGTTACTGCCCTATCTGCCTTCATGACTACTATTGGTGCTGCGGCCTACATGCACTCTTTCAAAAGTGGTGGTCTATTACTTGCTCTTGGTCTAGTACTAGTTGCAACTTCAATGGGTCTTTGGTGGCGTGATGTTGTACGTGAGTCTACATTCCAAGGTTTCCATAGCTTCATTGTTCAAAGAGGTCTTAGATATGGTATGATTCTATTCATCGCTTCTGAAGTATTCTTCTTCGTGGCATTCTTCTGGGCTTTCTTCCACTCTTCTCTTGCTCCTTCAGTTGAACTTGGTGCTGTTTGGCCTCCAAAAGGTATCGAAGTACTTAATGCTTGGGAAGTTCCATTACTAAACACAGTGATCCTACTTTCTTCTGGAGCTACTGTTACTTGGTCTCATCATGCCATTATCTCTGGTGATCGTAAAGGTGCCATCTTAAGCTTAGCTCTTACTGTGACTCTTGCTCTTATCTTCACTGCCCTTCAAGCTCTTGAATATATTGAAGCTCCTTTCACTATTGCTGATGGTGTTTATGGTTCTACTTTCTTCCTTGCTACTGGTTTCCATGGTTTCCATGTTATTATCGGTACTATCTTCCTTGCTGTTGGTTTAATTCGTCTTATCAACTATCACTTCACTAAATTCCATCACTTCGGATTTGAAGCTGCTGCTTGGTATTTCCACTTTGTTGACGTTGTATGGCTTATCCTATTCGTGTCAATCTACTGGTGGGGTGCTTAATCCAATCTTAATTTCTAAATCTTTATGTGATTAATATTAATCTATTAATTTATTAATCTATTAATTTATTAATCTATTAATCTCTGAATCTCTAATTTAAAACTAGAAATAGAGTATCAATACCCTGTTAAATATAAAACTAAAAGTGGAGTAGTAATAATAGAAACAAAGGTTATACTTTGAAGGTATTTCTTATGTGTATAATGTTAATTAACACACTCCCCATGAACATAGCAATTGCAAATGTCTCATGTCCCAATTTATTATCTCACCACTATGGCAACAAACGCTAAATTAATCGGTGCTGGTCTAACTACAATGGGTCTTGCAGGTACAGGTATCGGTGTTGGTACTGTCTTCGCAGCTCTTGTTAACGCCACATCTCGTAACCCAGCTCTTAAAAACCAGCTATTCAGCTTCGCTATCCTAGGTTTCGCCCTAACAGAAGCCGTTGGTCTATTCGCTCTAATGATCGCCTTCCTTATCCTTTACGCTTTCTAATTTCCTTTATTGGTTACTAGATTTGTAAATTCTAATTTCCTTTACTGGTTAATAGATTTGTAAAAATTTGGATTCGCAGTTAATTGATTTACCTTCGGGTTTATCATTTAGCTAAACAAATTACTAAAATAATAGTAGAATAATATGGATAACACATTTAATGGAATGACATCTTACTATTTAAAATCCTCACGATTAGCCACATCCATGAGTTTTTTCCTAATTCCACCTATTCTATTTTCACTAATACATACTCACGTAGAATTGCCACACATAGAATTAACGAGTCGGAGCATTTATTCGACCACGTTGTTTATGATGTATCTATCAAGTGTAGAAGACTTATTCTTCCGCGATCAAGTTTCCGGCAGCCTAGATATTATTCGCCTAAACACAACTAGTATCTATCGCTATGCTTACTCTAAATTTGTCCTTCACTATTTAGTAGTTACTCTACCTCTATTACTAATCACCCCAATTGTAGGACTATTCATCCCAATGGTCCTAGATTATACTTTATTGCTGTACATCCTTGTCACCTGCTTACTTTTAAATTCCATTGGATTTATTGGATCTGCCCTAGTATTAACACTAAGACACAGACTACTCTTATTATACTTAATTAGTTTTCCACTGTATATCCCCATTTATTTATTGCAGTATGCCCAATTACTCGACACTATAACACCAGTCGTAATTAGCCTCATACTACTATTACTCACCCCCGCACTTTTAGTATATTTAGTAAAATCATAATTACTATATTTATATAACCCTATAAAATTATAATCTTATAAATATTATAATCTTATAAACCTATCCACTATCATTCATCTAAAGATAAAATAATATATAATAAGTCTAAATATAAAAATAATATATAAGTCTAAAGATAATGAATGAATCTATAATTACTGTAAAGATAATTGATATAACAAATTAATATAACGAATGACACACACTGCATCTTTAAATTCTGAATTGAATCATACCCTTCATACACCAACAACATATGATTGGGTTTTACGTTGGGTATACTCAACAAACCATAAAGACATTGGTACACTTTACCTAATCTTTGCCGCCTTTGCCGGACTTATTGGGACTTGTTTCTCAATCCTTATTAGACTCGAACTAGCTGCCCCTGGAATTCAAATTCTAAACGGGAATCATCAGCTTTATAATGTTATTGTAACTGCACATGCATTCGTGATGATCTTCTTCATGGTAATGCCTGCTTTAATTGGAGGTTTTGGAAACTGGATGGTTCCTTTAATGATCGGTGCTCCCGATATGGCTTTCCCTCGTCTTAACAATATTAGTTTCTGGTTACTTCCTCCATCATTTGTACTTCTACTTCTATCTGCATTTGTAGAACAAGGTGCTGGTACAGGTTGGACAGTATATCCACCGCTATCTGCCATTAGCGCACACTCAGGAGGTTCTGTAGATTTAGCAATCTTCAGCCTTCACTTATCTGGTATCTCTTCTCTACTTGGTGCCACAAATTTCATCACAACAATCTTTAACATGAGAGCTCCAAGCATTTCAATGCATAAACTACCTCTCTTTGTTTGGGCTGTCCTAATTACTGCCTTCCTTCTTCTATTCTCTCTTCCTGTACTTGCTGGTGCCATTACCATGCTACTTACTGATCGTAATTTCAATACAACCTTCTTCGATCCTGCTGGTGGAGGCGACCCTATCTTATATCAACACTTATTCTGGTTCTTCGGTCACCCAGAAGTTTATATCCTAATCATCCCTGGCTTCGGAATCATTAGCCATGTAATCTCTACATTCTCTCGTAAACCTATCTTCGGATATCTTGGTATGGTATATGCCATGTTGTCTATCGGTATCCTTGGTTTCATTGTTTGGGCTCACCATATGTTCACTGTTGGTATGGACGTCGATACTAGAGCATACTTCACTGCTGCTACTATGATTATCGCGGTTCCTACTGGTATTAAAATCTTCAGCTGGCTTGCTACTATGTGGGCTGGTACAATCTCTCTAGAAACTCCAATGTTATTTGCTATTGGATTCGTCTTCCTATTCACTATTGGAGGAGTTACTGGTGTAGTACTTGCTAATGCGTCAATGGATATGGCTCTTCATGATACATATTATGTTGTTGCCCACTTCCACTATGTATTATCTATGGGTGCTGTGTTTGCACTCTTTGCTGGTATGTACTATTGGCTTGGTAAAATTACTGGTTACAAATATCCTGAACTTCTTGGAAAAATCCACTTCTGGGCTCTATTCGTTGGTGTAAATTTAACATTCTTCCCAATGCACTTCCTTGGTCTTGCTGGTATGCCTCGTCGTATCCCTGACTATGCTGATGCTTACTATGGTTGGAATGCTATTGCCTCTATTGGTTCTCTAATCTCTGTTGGTGCTTCTATTCTATTCTTCTACATCATTTATCGTACACTTACTGATAAAATTGAATGCAATGCAGCAAACTATTGGGGTCATACAGAATTCTACTCTTCAGGTATCCTTGCTAAACCTCGTAATTCATCAACTACATCACTTGAATGGTGCCTTGATTCTCCACCCGGCTATCACACTTTCAATGAAATTCCACTATCTAAATAATGGGAATAACAATTCCACTATCTAAATAATGGGATAATAAATTCCACTATCTAAATAATGGGATAATAAATTCCACTATTAATAGAATGAAATTAATAGAATGAAATTATCTAAATTCGACTATTAATAAATGGGATGATCTTAATAAATGGGATGATCTCAAGAAATAGGATGATCTCAAGAAATAGGATGATCTCAATAAAATAGAGAATTATTTCCACTATCAATAATGGGATTAATAAAATTTCTAGTTGATTATACACTTTAATAGTGTGTCATTTAATACATAATAATACCATGCTCATCAACCTTGTTACTTACTTACTCGTTGGAGTTATCTTATTCTTAGTCGGCATTTTAGGTATTCTACTTAATCGTAAAAATATCTTAATCATGTTAATGTCGATTGAACTAATCCTGCTTGCTGTAAACTACAACTTAATTGTCTTTTCAGTATATTTAAATGATCTTGTTGGGGAATTACTTGCTCTATTTGTATTAACTGTTGCAGCTGCTGAATCGGCCATTGGGTTAGCGATCTTGGTTGCCTATTATCGTGTGAGAGGTACTATCTCTGTGAAGTTCATCAATCTCCTAAAAAACTAAATTAAACAAAAGAACTATGATCATTGCTATTCTACTACTTCCACTAATCAGTGCCACGATTGCCGGATTTGGCGGTCGGTATTTAGGTGTAAAGGGTGCTCAAGTACTTACTACCACCTTGGTATTTATTACTGCCCTACTTTCCCTTCAAACTTTCTACTCTATTGGGCTTTCAGGTACTACTACTCATATTCAATTAGCAACTTGGTTTGATTCTGAATTACTATATGTATCTTGGGGATTCCTGGTTGATAGCTTAACAGTTTCAATGTTAGTTGTAGTCAACTCAGTTTCCTTTTTAGTTCATCTATACTCAATTGGTTATATGGGTGAAGATCCACATGTGCCTAGATTCATGTCTTACTTGTCTCTATTCACTTTCTTTATGCTTGTACTAGTTACGGCAGATAATTATGTTCAACTCTTTGTCGGCTGGGAAGGTGTTGGATTGTCTTCATACTTATTAATCAACTTCTGGTATTCCCGTATTCAGGCGAATAAAGCGGCTATGAAAGCTATGATCGTAAATCGTATTGGAGACTTTGCCCTAAGCTTAGGTATCTTTGTTCTCTTCTACACATTTAAATCTATTGACTTTGCTACAGTATTTGCCCTTGCCCCTTATCTTGCTGATGTCACATTCAATTTCCTTGGATTTGAGATCAATCAACTTTCCCTAATTACTTTCTTATTCTTCTTAGGTGCAGTAGGTAAATCAGCTCAAATTGGACTACACACTTGGCTACCTGATGCGATGGAAGGTCCTACTCCTGTGTCTGCCCTAATCCATGCTGCTACAATGGTTACTGCTGGAGTATTCTTAATCATTAGATCTTCTCCTGTATTTGAATATACTCCTTATGTACTATTCATTGTAACTGTTGCTGGTGCTATTACTGCCTTCTTTGCTGCTACTACAGGTCTTGTACAAAATGACTTGAAACGTGTTATTGCCTATTCTACATGTAGTCAGCTAGGATATATGGTCTTTGCTTGTGGTATCTCGAGCTACTCTGTCTCTATGTTCCACTTGAGCAATCATGCATTCTTTAAGGCCCTATTATTCCTTAGTGCTGGTGCTGTTATTCATGCTATGAACGATGAACAAGATATGCGTAGAATGGGAGGTCTTATTACTATTATTCCTTTCACATATGCTATGATGTTTATTGGATCTCTATCATTAATGGGTTTCCCCTTCTTGACTGGTTTCTATTCTAAAGACGTCATCCTTGAACTAGCATTCTCTAAATACTCTCTTCAAGGTTCATTTGCTCATTGGCTTGGTACTATTTCGGCATCCTTCACTGCTTTCTACTCTTTCAGATTACTATACCTAACCTTCATTACTAATCCAAATGGTCCTAAATCAGTAATCTCTACTGCCCACGAACCTGGCTTTGTGATGATCCTGCCATTAATTCTTCTTGTACTTGGTAGCATCTTTATTGGTTTCATCTCGAAAGATATGTTCATTGGTCTTGGTACTAGTTTCTGGGGTAATGCAATCTACATTCATCCACTACATCTATCTATCCTTGATTCAGAATTTATTGCCTACTACATTAAACTTACTCCGGTAATCTTCAGTCTTCTTGGTGCTGCTGTTGCTCTAACACTTTATCATTTCTTCAACTCTACACTTCTAGACCTTAAACTACATAATGAACTTGGATATAAAGTCTATAGTTTCCTAAGTAAAAAATGGTACTTTGATAAAGTATATAATGATTTCGTGGTACAAAAAGCTCTTGACTTTGGATATAATGTTGGCTTTAAAACTATCGATAGAGGATTTGTAGAATATATTGGACCTTATGGTATTGTGAATACTGTACAGCCACTTACAAAACATATTAACTCTATGCAATCTGGCTTTGTATATCACTATGGATTTGTCATCTTCCTTGGTCTTATTCTATTTACTTCGGCAATTACATTCTCCTTTGTTCTTCCGGCATTTGATCCTAAACTACTTGTGCTACTGGGTCTATCCTTGCTTGTATTTGCCTAAACCCATCAACCCATAAACCCGATCTAATTGGAATCTATTTGTATCACTAGCATATAGCCTGATTATACTCTCATAAATACTACTACTTATTATGGTCTTCGATTACCTCAGTTACTTTGATAATAGCTTCAACTATCTCCTTCCAGAGTCATTCTTGGCTATCACTCTATTCGCTCTACTTTTCTTTAGATCGACATCTCTTAATGCTAAGCTTGCAAGTTGGATTCTGGTACTTACAAGTCTATTGATTGTTAATACTCCATATACATCGGCAGTAACACTTAATGGCATGTTGAATCTTTCGTACTTTACTGTATCGATCCAATTGATTGCTGTTCTAAGTTCTCTAGCAATTCTAATCTTGGCACTACTATATACTTCTCTTGAATCCTTTGATGTTCCAGAATTATCAGTACTAATGCTCCTTGCCCTACTTGGTATTCTTTTACTAGTTAGTTCTAATGATTTCTTAATGGTCTACTTGGCTATTGAACTTCAAAGCTTAGCTTTCTATATTCTTGCTGCCTTGAAACGTGATTCGCTATACTCAGTGGAAGCTGGACTTAAATACTTTATTCTGGGTGCCCTATCATCTGGTATTCTTCTATTTGGTATTGCCCTGATCTATGGTCTTACTGGATCTACCGATTTCAATATTCTATTACTAACACTTCAAGGACTCTACTTTACTGATTCGATTCTTGGGGAATTCCATACTGTTGGTGTTCTTCTTGGTCTTGTATTTGTACTTGTTTCACTTCTATTCAAACTTGCTGCTGCTCCATTCCATATGTGGGCTCCTGATGTGTATGAGGGTTCACCTATGATTGTGACAGCCTTTTTCGCCATTGTTCCTAAAATTGCTGTTTTTGGCCTACTTATCCAAATCCTATTCGGCACATTCTTTGAGTTCCTACCACACTGGCAAACTCTACTCATCTTCTCTGCTTTCACCTCTATGATCCTTGGTGCCTTCGGAGCTATTCAACAACTTAAAATTAAAAGATTCCTAGCTTACTCGGCAATTGGACATGTTGGTTATCTACTGGTTGGTCTTTCTGCTGCCTCTATTGATGGTCTACAAGCAGTTCTTCTTTACCTACTACTTTATATCGTCATGTCTATCTCCATCTTTGCCATTACTATCCCATTCTACGGTACACAATCTTCTTTCAAATACATTGCTCAACTTAAAGGACTTGCACATCACCATCCACTCCTTGCTATCTCCTTTGCACTAACACTATTCTCCATGGCCGGCATCCCACCTCTATCTGGTTTCCTAAGCAAATGGCTAATCTTTTCTTCGGCATTATCTTCGTCATTAGTTTTCTTAGCTATTGTTGGTGTCCTTACTAGCGTCATTGGAGCTTACTACTATATTAGATTCAGTGTCTTCATGTTCTTCACACGCCCTGATTCTACTTTCTCTACAATTCAAATCTCTTCTCCAGTTGCATATCTAATTGCTTCGTCTCTACTTATTACTACTCTAACATTATTTAATCCTTCTGCTTTATTGATGCTATCACACAATTTAACTATCTCCTTCTGTTAATATCCTAATATCTTAATGCTAATATTGGATGTCGTCATCCGTCAATAAACCCTAATACATATACTACTATTCTAGATTTCTACAATAAACTATCACATACTACTACTCTATATTACTATTCTACTACTTTATACTACTATTCTATACTACTATTCTACTATCTGGGGGTTTAACTCAGCGATTAGAGTACCCGCTTTCTAAGTGGTTCGTCAACAGTTTGAATCTGTTAACCCCTTCATTTTATCTACACTTTGTATAGTTATATATCTACACTTTGTATAGTTATATATCTACATATTATATAATTTTATACTCACATTTTATAGTTATAGAATCTAAGAATAAAGGCTTGTAACTCAGGTGGTTAGAGTGTACGCTTGATAAGCGTAATGTCGAAGGTTCAAGTCCTTCTAAGCCTACTAAACTTACAGAATGATTCCTTGCATTAAACTATATTTGTGGCAAATTTTCCGGCAGAAGTCGATTAATGGTAAGTCCTCTGTCTTCCAAACAGATCATGTTGGTTCGAGCCCAATCTTTTGCATCTAAGTTGTAATTACTTCATGATATAGGTGATCATGATATAGGTGATCATAGCTCAATTGGATAGAGTATAAGACTACGGTTCTTACGGTTGAAAGTTCGAGTCTTTCTGATCATTATATTTCTACTAATACTAATATAATTTATAGTCTAAACTACTAATACTAATACTAATATATTTTATAGTCTAAACTACTAAACTACGAAATCATGGTGAATTATGGTAAATCATAGATAATCCTTGGAATAATAGCAAATCATAGCAAATCCTTAAAAATCATGGGGCATCAGGGGAATCATGGGAGAATCATAGTGAATCATGGCGATTGTAGCTTAATGGTAGAGTACTAGTTTGTGATACTAGGTGTTATGGGTTCAAATCCCATCTCTCGCCCCTATAACTATTTGAATCTTCCATAAATTAGAATCTTGAATCTTACATATGGCATTTATAGATTTCTGGTATAAATAATAGTTTGGCAGACATAATAGTTTGGCAGACATAAATCATTAAATGGGATCCGACATTGGGGTATTCAAAGTATATGGCATCTTGGCATCTTGAATTTTGAATTGGTCAAATATTAAGCAAGTATGGTGAAATGGTAGACACATCAGTCTTAGAAGCTGACCTCTATGGGTTCAAATCCCGTTACTTGCAATGACCTCCACAAAGAATACATAAACACAATTAATCTAATTAATACAATAACACATTAATACAATTAATATAATTAATACATAAACACAATTAATATAATTAACACAATTAATATAATTAACACATAAATACACATTGAATGATATGAATCCAAATTAATGGTCTCAACACATTCTATCCTTTATCTTTATCAAATTTAATATGACTTTACTCAATAAATATCCTACTAGTCCTAAACATCCACACTTACGTATTTCTCTCAATAGAAGCAACTTAAAGATCCTGGCCTCTACGGTTTACTCTTCTAGATTCATTGAAGAATTTGTACCTAGCAGCCTTAAACAAGCTACTAAGTTTATCAGAACTAATAGACTTCTACTTAAACACTATTACGGCAATCCTAGAACTCAATACTACAAACGACTATTCCAACTTGCGAATCTTCGTACTGTTGGAGCTAAAGACCAATTAGTTAACTTTACTTTATTACTTGAGCGTAGACTTGATATTGTAGTGGCTCGAACACTATTTACTACTACACTCTTCCAAGGTAAACAGCTAATCAACCATGGCTCTATTCTTGTTAATGGTAGACCTATTCATCACTCAGCCTACTATATGGCCCCTGGTGATCTTATCCACGTACACAACTCAATCTTGCTCACAACTGCTACACATTTCCTTAAACACTATGCTAATAAATGGGCGTAGAAATTATACATTTCCTTATACACTATGCTAATAAATAGGCATAGAAACTATACATTACCTTATACATTATGCTTGAAATGGGCATCTAAACTACTAGCTCATTAATGGGCACTCAAATTATTATCTTTTATCACTACTATGACACTTAATACTATAGCTCTTATTGCTGAGAATGAATTTCCTTACTATGATCTTCACGATACTGACTTCTTTGAACACTTAGATACTTCTATCTCTAATGTGGACTTCAATACTTCTACCTTAAATGGGGAATTAAATGGGGAGGAATTCTTGGATTCGGGGGACTTCAATGCAGGGGAAACATCTACCTTGAATGCAGAAACTCACAACACTCACGATGCTAATGACACTCACAATATTGATGGGGAATTTGAGGAATCTCATGAACTTAATGAACAAGATAATCTCGAAGGGGAATTTGAAGAATTCGTGGAATCTACATTTGAACCACTTGATAATTTAGAAAAATCAGAATCATATAAATTACAATTAGCGGAATTTGATCTTAATCTGGAAGAAGGGGATCTATCGGAATTTGATGAAGATGATTTACCATACTTAGCTGATGATATCCTTGCTGCCAAAGTCTTACTTCTATCTGAACAAGCCGAACTCACACCACAACTTCAGACTCTAAAAAATCTTAAACCTATTAAACCTCTTCAGGATCTTTCTGTACTTAAAGCCGATGCTGGACTTTCTCTTCCTATCTTAACTAATCTACCATCTTACTTAGCCAATAACTACTCTACCTTAGACTCTATTGTCTTAACCAATCCTAAATTAATACAAGTTCCATATACTGCACCTATCTCCTTATACCTTAATCATATCATAGGATCTCCATTGATCTAATTGGATCTTAATTATTATTTTTAGAAACTCTTAATTATAAATCATTTGTTATTTTAAGGATTCATGGTATTTGGCCAAATAGTATAGTGGTATTATGCGGGACTGCAAATCCTTCGACACTGGTTCAACCCCGGTTTTGGCCTAGTCTATGTTTAGAGAATTTATAAACTATCTATGCCTCAATTTCAATTTCTATATTTGAGGGAGTTTAAATTAAGAAGTCTATTTATTGGCGCCTGGTTTATTACTACTCTTACTCTATTCTCGATCTACTATCTTGATATCTTTTATATTCTTCTTGAATCACTTCTACAACGTTCTACTCATACATCTAATCTTATTGGGGGAATAGTGGGCATGATTGGTCAACATCTAATGTATACTAATCTATTCGAATTATTATCTATAGTTTTATTCACTTCCTTTATTCTTTCCACATGGATAACTCTGCCTATTATAGTCTGGCAACTTGGTCTCTTCTTGTGGCCTAGCTTCACTGCAAAAGGTCGTTGGAAGGCTCATATTACTCTTGGATTATTTAGTCTTAGCTATATCTTTTGTATTCTATATTATTTATATATTATTCTACCTATTGCTTGGATATTCTATCACTTTGATTCTTCTGAATTCCTATTCTTACAATTTAGACTCATATCATTTGTAGACTTTACCCTATATCATCTCTACTTCTCTATTGTCATTTTCTTTTTACCTTTCATACTTTACTTCTTCTCAATTATTTATCCTGGAATACTTACATTTCTTCCACTCTCGGCCATCTCTATTTACTTTGTGATTACTCTTCTACTATTACCCATTGATCCATTTAATCTCGTACTTGCCCTCATCCCATTCTTACTTCTCCTTGAGACTTTATCTTTACTCCTCTTTCTTGATTTAATCATTTAATCATTTAACACTATTATATTTCATTATTTCTATTAACAATGGAATTAATTATTCATACTAACAATGGAATTCCTCACAAATTTAATCATCTAAAATATTATATTAATATAACTATTCTAATCATCTAAATTATTATAATCTTCACGGGTAATTCTATTGACGCAGTATCTCCTTTTACTTAGGAAAGTCTGGAGTGATTATACACTTGTTCTACTTAACCGGTAGTGGGGATATCCATCATTGGTATCAAAGTAAAACAGCCCGATTTCAGTATTCTTTTATATTGATATATTATCTATAATGTATAAGTTATATAATATATAGATTGGGCTTGAAACTACGTACTCTCTTAAGGGAATACTACTCATGCCAAACAAGCACATTGCAACCTTTGCTCACTTTATTGTCACACATATAATTACACTTATTTGTAGGACCATAATGAAGGTAGTGAGATCGTCAACTCGACAAAATCCAGCTTATTGAATTACCCTCAATCATCAACAAACATAATACACTCAATCACTATTCATCTTAGTTTTTAATTCTACATCTATGAACTCTAAATCTAAAAAAACATATAAATCTTATCAACGAGCAACTTTAATCACACCTCAACTTGTTGGTTCAACTATCCTGGTTCACAATGGTATTAAATTTGTACCGGTTCATATCTCGACTCCTATGATTGGCCACAAACTTGGAGAATTCTCTTTTACTCGTAAACTTGCACTCTTTAAACCATCACAGAAAGCACAGAAATCACGTAACTAAATTCTTTGCCTAATATTTGATAGGGGAGAATAAGGTAAAGAAAGGGAATAATAAAAGAAAGAAAGGGAAGAGACCCTTTGGGAGTATAGCTCAAGTGGTAGAGCATCGGCCTTTTAAGCCGCGGGTTTTGGGTTCAAGCCCCAATGTTCCCAGACTAATGAGGTTTGATAAATTATTAATATGATTTGATAAATTATTAATATGATTTGATAAATTATTAATATGGTTTGGAAAATTATTAATATGGGTTGTTAGCTCAATTGGTCGAGCATCACTCTTACACTGTGTAGGTTGTTGGTTCAAATCCAACACAGCCCTTGCAGACACTCCTTCACATTAGGTAATCTTACATTATAACATCCACATTGTTCTATATTTTACATCAAATATAACATATTACTTCTAACTTTATTCTTACTTTATTATCACTATCTTATGTTCGTCCTTGGTATTAATATCCCTAATCATCTTCCTGTTTCTACTGGCTTAACTCACCTTAAGGGAATTGGTAGACATAGAGCATTATTGATCTGCGCTAAACTCTCCATTCATCCTCAAGCTCGTATTGGTTCACTTAGGGATTGGCTCATCTCACAAATTGTACATTGTACTAAGCCCTACCTACTTGATTCGGATCTCCAGAAAGCCGTTAAAGAACATGTTGATCACCATATCAGCATTAAATCTTTTAAGGGATTCCGTCATATCTTTGGCCTACCTGTTAGAGGGCAACGTACTCACACTAATGCTCAGACTGCCAAAAAATTAGCTCTCTTTGCTACGCGTAGAAGGTCTAAATCACTTGTACGAAAACCTATCATTAAACGCTAGTACTTTACTAATCCACTCTTACTGACTAATACTTATACTTCTTTTTGTATGGAACTATTACTTTTCTATGGATTTGCCACTCTTGCTATTGCCTTCTCTGTCATGGTTATTAGTGCTAAAAATCCTATTCACTCTGTCTTCTACCTTGTCCTTGTCTTCTTAAATGCTGCTGGACTTTTCATCCTTCTTGGTGCTGAATTCTTTTCTATTATCTTCATCATTGTTTATGTTGGAGCTATTGCTATCTTGTTCCTCTTCATTGTTATGATGCTTGATATCAAATTAGTTGAACTAAATGAAAATATGCTGAGATACATTCCACTTGGTGCCTTTGTTGCAATCTTATTCTTCTTCGAGGTCTTCCTTCTACTTGATTCTGGATTGACTACACTTAACCAATGGACGCTAAACTCTACATTAACATCTTGGGATGCTACTTTCTACTCATTCTCTAATCTTGAGATTCTTGGCTTCACACTTTTCACTTCTCACTTCTTCCTTGTATGGATTGCCAGCTTCATCCTATTAGTTGCAATGATTGGTGCCATTGTTCTGACTGTACATTCTGACCGGGTTCCACATTTACTTGTTCAATCTGTCTTCAAACAATCTTCTAGCCACTTCTCTAAATCTACTATCTTAAAAGCTTAGATCTTATACATCTATCTTAAAGGTTTAGACCTTACATACTTTATACTTTTTAAATATACACTTTTATACTTTCTAAATATACACTTTTATGGGCCAAAAATTACATCCCGTGGCTGCTCGTCTAGGCTCCTCTACTACTTCTTCTCGTACTTGGAGATCTATTCAATACCATCCTAATGCTTCGGGCTATATGCGAGACTTCATCAATGCCTCTACCATTAACTCGACTATTTACTCGGCTTTCTCTACTCCTATTCCTAAAAACTTAAAAGAACATATATCTACTAAATATGAACTAACTGTTGGCTCTCTATATTTTCAACCTGGTACTATCCATGTACAACTACTAAATAATCCACTACTTTATCCTACCATTATACTTGATAAAACCAAAAAGAAGAAACATAGACCCTTCAAACCTGGTTCACCTAGTTTCATTCGTTTCTCGGAAGGACAAGATGCTCTCAATAAACCTACTAAACGTATTAAATCTACAGGACCTAAACTAAACTATAAAAAGTCTACCTTTAGTTCTCATAGTAAATAATACTAATCGGCTAATACTAATCTACTAATACTAATCTACTAATATACTATGTCCACATTAGACCCTAAACCATTACTACTAGACCTCTATTCTATCACGACTACTCCTGAAGATGTGATTGAGGGGATTCATGATATAGTTAAAGATGTGGATATGATTCATAGTGATAAAGGGGATCTGGCAGATGGGGATTCAGCGATTCGCGAGTTTCAGATTGATACTACTAATACTACTATTGATCAATATGATTCTGAACATGATATGGGCGATATAAATCAGGATAATTTCTTAACTGAAGAACATAAAGTTGAATTAGCTAAGACTTTAGAATTCAATCACAATTTCCTTTTCTTAAACTCTACCTACCTTAATACATTGTATTCACCTACAACTATTGAGGATGTATTACTATTCTCTGTCGATCATATAACTCAATTCCGTACTTCTTCTAAATTCACGGCTGCTATATTCCTTGATACTCCTAATCTTCCTATTACTACAACTCCTACACCACTTGGCTTCTTCTTCCCACATGTTAAACCTAAATTACGTTATAGACTAGAAGTACTTAAATCTACTCTACAAACTCTTACTGGTTCTAATATTGTATTCCACCTCTCAATGCAAAGAAACAAACTTAAGTTCCCTACGAATACTGTTGGACTGGCTAAAATTCTTTCTAAAAGCCTATCTAACCCTAAATATCAAGGACAATTCCATAGACTCTTTGACTTAGTTGCTCGTAAACTTGATACTATCATTGCTACTACAAATTCCATTGGACAATCGAGAAGACTAATAGCTTATCGAATTCAATTAGCTGGACGACTTTGGACTAAAGGATTGGCGCAATATGATTCTATTCACTCTGGACCTCTTTCTGCCCACTCACTTAAACAAGTTGTTGACTATCACCATTTCTCTGCTATTACTCGTTATGGTCTTACTGGATTTAAAATCTGGTTACGTTATCATCCACGTTCCTCATACTCTAAACTTTATAGGGGATCTATTCATCCTATTAAATAATTCTCTGGCCCATTTTTTTGGCCCTAATTATTTGCCCTCTTGGTGGAATGGTTAGACACGTCAGCCTTAAAAGCTGATAAGCACTCGCTTGTACTGGTTCAAGTCCAGTAGTGGGTAAATTTTTCATCCCTTATTCATCACATAGGCTCTCTTCATCTAGTCTGGTCAGGATACTGCCCTTTCAAGGCATTTACATGGGTTCAAATCCCATAGTGAGTATTGTAAATTGATTCTCTAATTTTGGATAGTATTGTAAATTTTTAATAATATTGTAAATTGGGGATAATATTGTAAATTTATCATCATTTTAGGAAATATTTAGAAATAATTAAAGGGAATGTAGTTCAACTGGTCGAATGTGTGAATTGCACTCACAGGGTTGTTGGTTCAAGTCCAACCATTTCCATACTTACACTTTTATTACTATTTTATTACTATACGACTATTTAAATCAATTACTATTGGAATCAATTACTAGTTTAATTAGTAATTATACCATAATAACTATTTTAATTTATAATATATAATACCATAATACTATTGTGAATATATCATAATAGAATACTATTGTGAATCTATAATAATAGAATACTATTTTAAATAATCATAAACTCTATATACTTCGAGACGATTATTTAGTTTGAAGATATACAAGGGTTGTTAGAGACTGCCTAGGCACTGTAATCGATAGGGCGTTTATTTTACGATATAACATGAGTATTCTTTTTAAAAGAATGGCTTTATACGACCCCACTGAATTAGGGTAACTCTATATCACCTCAAGGAAAACCTAAGATCACTTCTTATTGTACCTTTACTGAGTACATTTCAACGCAGCGAACTGAAACATCTAAGTAGCTGCAGGACCATACATCAACCGAGATTCCAGTAGTAGTGGCGAGCGAACCTGGATTTGTTGTAAGCATTTAGACCTCTGATTTGAGATCATCAACCATTGTTGGATATTTGTCCATTGTCTATTTAATGCTTACTTCGTGGATCTCTTAACTTTGTTATTTGATCGTTCTACTAGGACGGGATACGTGAAGTCCTGTCTGAATTGATTAGCTTATCTAAGGATAGCTAAACTAAGGAGGACCACCTTCTAAGTTGGAACACACACACATTAATACGTTACAGTGACCGATAGTGAACTATAGTACCGTGAGGGAAAGGTGAAAAGAACCATTGTTTGGAGTTAAATGCACCTAAATCTGACAACTTACAAGCAGTCAAAGCTATATTTTTAGTGATGGCGTACCTTTTGCATAATGGGTCAACAACTTGATCTCTACTGCTTGCTTAACCATACCGGATAGGCCTAGTCAACGCGTGTATTAATCTGCACCAGTAGTAGGGATCAGACCCGAAACCAAGTGATCTAATCATGACCAGGTCGAAACTACGGTAACTCGTAAAGGAGGACCGAACTCGTGCTTGTTGCAACACTCTGAGATGAGTTGTGATTAGGGGTGAAAGGCTAATCAAACTTGGAGATAGCTGGTTTTCTGCGAAATCTATTGAGGTACAGCGTCATTTGTTCCTTTGCCATGCAATAATTCTTTTGTATGGTAGTTGGAACTTTCATCATTTGTGGTAAGGCTCTAGTTAGAGACGGGGGACTCATACTCCTACCTACTCCTGCTAAACCGTATTCTATATATTATTTTCTTGATCGATCTAATAAATTCTTCAATATCATAATTAATGCGAATGAATAGATACAATGACAGACAGACTAGGGGTTCTAAGATCACTAGTCAAGAGGGAAACAACCCATACCACAGTTAAGGTCCCTAAGTGATTGCTAAGTGATTTAAAGGAAGTTCGAGTACCATGACAGCCAGGAAGTAAGCTCGGAAGCAGCCATCTTCTAAGGATAGCGTAACAGCTCACTGGTCTAATTAAGTTCTCTTGCGCCTAAAATGTATTGGGGCTTAAGCTTTTCACCGACACTGTGGATACCAGAATTCTTTTAATTATCTAAATAAATATTTGAATGTCTAGTATGGTAGCAGAACGTTCAGTACGAGCATGAAGGTAGTTTGTTAAATCTACTCGACTCTTCTGAAGTGATAATGTTGACATGAGTAACGTTACAACGTGTTTAATCGTTGTTGCCTATTGTTCTCGGGTTTCTGAACGCAGTTCGACTCTTCAGATTTTGTGGCCTCTAAGGTAAAGGTGATAACCTCATACCGATGAGTTGAACTAGATCCATCATTTAAGAATAGACTTATACTTTATTTACTTGAGATCTTGTTATAGTCGATGTCCAACTTTTATTCTGATTGTTTGCGTAGGTTAACTTTTAGATGACTTGATATCCAGGAAAACCTATAACTTTATGTTCATAATACATACCACACCTAAACCGACACTGGTGAACAGGCTGAATATGCCAAGGCAAGTGAGTTAACGATGTTGAAGGAACTCGGCAAATTCGCCCTGTAACTTCGGGAAATAGGGTGCGTCCTTGTGAGGTAATTTATTACTAAATTGGGACTGCGTCACGAAAGCGATGGTAGCGACTGTTTACTAAAAACACAAGACTCTGCTACATCATTTGATTAAGTATAGGGTCTGATACCTGCCCGGTGCTGGTAGGCCAACGTTGCTTGTTCTTTGCTTGCATCTTAAACCCCAGTAAACGGCGGCTGTAACCATAACGGTCCAAAGGTAGCGAAATTCCTTGACAGGTGAGTTCTGTCCTGCATGAATGGTATAACGACTTCCATACTGTCTCCAACATCGACTCAGTGAATTTGAACTCTCCGTGAAGATGCGGAGTTCTAGCAGCTAGACGGAAAGACCCTATGAACCTTTACTGTACTCTTGAACTGATGGCTTTCTTGCTTACGTGTAGCATAGGTGGTAGATGGAAACATCGTCTCTGAAATCCCACCCTTTGCTTGAAGGCTGACTCACCAAGCTTACCACTTCTTTCTTAGATTTGGATTGGGAAAGTTCATGACTGGCAGTTTTACTGGGGCGGTAACCTCCCAAATTGTAACGGAGGTGCACATAAGGTACGTTCATGTTGGTCGGCAATCAACCGTCGAGCCCAATGGTAGAATCGTGCTTGACTGTAAGATTTACAAATCGAACAGGGACGCATGTCGGTCATAGTGATCCGGCTTTCCCCGGTGGAGGGACTGTCGCTCAACGGACAAAAGGTACTCTAGGGATAACAGGCTGATAACTCCCGAGAGCTCATATCGACGGAGTTGTTTGGCACCTCGATGTCGGCTCATCACATCCTGGAGCTGTAATCGGTTCCAAGGGTTAGGCTGTTCGCCTATTAAAGTGGTACGTGAGCTGGGTTTAGAACGTCGTAAGACAGTTCGGTCCCTATCTACTGCTAGCGCTGGATTATTGATAGACCCTGATACTTGTACGAGAGGATCGTGTCGGATAGACCCCTTGTCTCTCAGTTGTCTCCTATGGCATCGCTGAGTAGCTACGTCTATTGAAGGTAACCGCTGAATGCATCTAAGCGAGAACCTTGTCTAAAGACTTTTAATCCTTTTCATTTCTTATGGTCGATCATTCTTTGATTTGCTCCATCTTTGTGGAAGACTACCACATTGATAGGCCAAGTGTGAGCTGTGGCTTCTGTTCTTTTAGTTACTCTATTTGAATTGCCCTTGATCTATACTATACTCTGTATAATATAGAACTTGATCTCACTTATTGGTACTAATATCGGCAACTCGAATTTTGACTCTTATTGTCTTTTTATTCTTGTTTGCCCAATTTATCCTTAGATTTATTCTATCGATACAATTATTATTCTTCTCTTCTTACTATTTCGTCCTATTACTTGTCAACACTAGTTGATACTTCTTCTATTTTATAAATTTCATACTTCTTATATTTTATAAATTTCATATTTTTACATTTTTATACATTTTACTATTTCTACTTTTTATTCCTCATGATCCAACACACTACTCATATCAACATTGCAGATAACTCAGGTGCTGTAACTGTTAAAATCATCAAAATGCTTCAAGGGAATTCTAAAGCTTTTCCCGCTTATGGTGCTATTGGGGTTTCTTCTATTAAACTCATTGATAATCCACTTATTACTAAAGTTAAGAAGGGACAAGTTCATAAAATCATGTTAATGCGCCAAAAACGACCTATTAAAAGACTCGATGGTTCATTACTTGCCTTTGATTCATCTGCGGCCCTATTACTTAATTCCGATCTGGCACCTATTGCTTCTCGTTTCTCTGGACCTCTACCTCGAGAAATTAAAGACCTTGATCCACAAATCCTTGCTATCTCTACTAAGTTCTTCTAACCTTCTATACTCTTTCTAAGTTAACCATGACACTCTTAAATAATTCCTTCAATATTGCTGAAGTACTACACTTATCTTATCACACTAAAGATACTACTCCTATTTCAACACACCATATACTTGCTTCTCTTTATGGTAAATTAAACTACTCTACTCAATTACATGATTCAGAGATATTTAATATTAATACACCTACTTTTATACTACCACTTAAAGGACTTTATCATACACACTATAGTCTACTTAATCTACATCATTTAGTTGCATCTAATTCTGATCTACTACTTAATTCAAGGACTACTGCTTTTAGACATTCACATTCCAATACGTTCTTAAATATGGCACACAGAGATCTTACTACTTCTTTCTTTTTAATGCCAAATGCTCTTAGTGCACTTAAATTACTATCTGGCTATTTTGTACACCCCACTAGAGCCAAGACTGCACATGCTGCTTTCAAGACTAGAACCGGTGATGTACTTGGTGCCTCTTCTGCTCTACCTGCTTCACTAATAAGAATATTCTCTGCCAAAGTTAATATTGCCCTATTTGCCACAATTAATCCATTCAATCTTTCTCCTTCTCTTAATTCACTTGGACACTCAACCTTTGGACTTTCTAAGATTCTACCTTTCCCAGAAGTTTATCATTCCTACAGTTTCTACTATCGTACTATGGGACTTAATATTTCTTTCTCATCACAAATCTTATATCTGCCTAAATCTACTACATTATACTTCAACAAATTACTACCTGCTCCACACTTCATCTAATCTTTTCTTCTACTTGATACTTTATGCACAAATCCCACATCGATCAACTTAAACGGCTAGCTGTGGCTCAATCTGAATATTCCAGATTCAAAGCTAAATACTTCCTCCTTGATTCGGCTTCCACTCTACCTGCTCAATCATCATATACTACACTTACCAAACTTCCTCTTATTTCTTCTCCTTCTCGTGTCAAATCTAGATGCATCCTTACCGATAGAGCCCATGCTGTTTATAAACATTTTAGATTGTCCCGTCTTCAATTTAAACATCTTGCACTTATTGGAATACTACCTGGAGTACGTAAATCTAGCTGGTAATCTTTTTTATTATACTTTTCTTTTACTCTATGTCACACACATCTGTACTTCACTCTATTAAACTTGCATATCATCACAAGTCACTTTACACTTTCCTCCCATATTCACCCTTTACTATTCAAATCTTATTACTTTTAGCACGTACTGGATTCATCTCACACTTCACACACATAGTTGGCGCACATAAAATCAAAGTCTTTCTTAAATATCATTTAAACATACCTGCACTTACTTCTGTACGGTTTGTATCTAAATCTACTAGACTTTATTCCACTAAACTAAATACTATGGTGACTACTAAGAAATTTCAACCACCCATTCTTTTCCATGCTAATAAACCTTTCTCACCTTTCTCTACAGTTTCTATTATTTCTACACACTTAGGTTTACTTACTCATCATGAAGCCATCAAAGCGAATGTTAGTGGCATTGTACTGTGTCATCTGTCTTAATTAATTTATCTTTTATATCATTATGTCATACATTGGTCAAGAACCCATCCTTATTCCTACAGGGGTCACTATTGATTTTAAGATACCTACACTTACTATTACTGGACCACTAGGGATAATTAACCTACACATTCCTATAGAAATTTTACTTGTTGTTAAAGATTCTACTCTCCTTGTTTATCCACATCATCTACTTCTCGCTGCTTTACAAAATCATTCTATACCTTCCTCTAATGCTGCTTGGGGGACTACACGTTCTATTATCTTCAACATAATCCAATCTACACTTTTTGGATCTTCTAAACAAATTATTCTTACTGGATCGGGCTTCTCTGTTGATATTCAAAATCTTACTAAAGGTCCTACCCTAGTCTTTAATTTTGCTAGATTACACAATTCTTATCTCCCCATTCCACCACATCTTACTGTTACTATTTCAGGCATACATATCCTCATCCAAGGTGTTGATATCATCCAAGTTACTAATTTTGCTGCTACTATCAAGTCACTATACAAAACTAATCTATACTCTGGTAAAGGACTACTCTACCCGAATGAAGTTGTTACACTTAAAGTTGGCAAGAAAAAATAGCACTACCTTTTATTTTCATGTTATCTCTCTATACTTTCCTTAATTCTACTCCCTTCCTTTCTACATTCCTTACTCACACATCTTTAGCTGACGCACCTGAACCTTGGCAATTATACTTCCAAGACTCTGCTTCCCCTGTTATGGCTGGTATTCTTAACCTACATGACAGTGTTATGTTCTACCTTGTTCTTATCGTCTTTGCTGTTATGTGGATTATCTTTGCCATCCTATATATCTTTGTTGGAAATCCTTTCTCACTTAAATACCTTACTCATGGTACTACTCTAGAAATTATTTGGACTATTACTCCTGCCTTTGTTCTTATTGCCATTGCTTTCCCTTCTTTCCAACTTTTATATCTTATGGACGAAGTTATTGATCCTGCTATTACACTTAAAGCCGTTGGCCATCAATGGTATTGGTCTTATGAATACTCAGACTATGTTAACCAAAATGGGGCCTTCATCAACTTTGACTCATACATGGTTCCTACTGATGATTTAAACTCAGGAGATCTTAGATTACTTGAAGTTGACCATCCTATTGTTCTTCCTATTAATACACACATTAGATTCATTATTACTGCTGCCGATGTTCTACACTCTTGGGCTGTTCCATCTCTTGGTATTAAAATCGATGCTGTTCCTGGAAGACTTAACCAAACTTCTGCCCTAATTAATCGTGAAGGAACTTTCTATGGACAATGTTCAGAAATTTGTGGTGTTCAACATGGTTTCATGCCTATTGTTATCCAAGCTGTTCCTATGAATTCTTACTCATCATATATTCATACTCTTCTTCAAAACATATAATTCCTTATTAGACCTCTTTATTGGTCATTATATCCTAATTATTTTATCTTCTATCTACGTTAAATATATTATTTTACTCCATATGTGCCAGTTGCCTAGTGGTTATGGCTTGTTACTTATACCAACAGATAGCATAGGTTCGATTCCTATCTGGTACACTACAAGCTTTATGCTTAATAATTAATACAACATAAACTACCATTACCCAATTCCTATAATATTTTATCCCCTCTATTTTGACTCCAACATCTATAACATTTTGCCATTTTTAATTGACTACTATTAACCTTTACCAATATTCCCTGAGCATATCACCTACATTTTCTTTTACTGTACCCAATGTCCCCAATACCTGATAATTATAAGGCTCAGGGCTGATCATGCAAAGCATGATGTATAGTACTATAAACCAACAAAGTATGCCTTTGGCCCAATTTTACCCAACAAATTTTCTATACCCGGAATCCTAATAATAGAATACCATAAAATGCCTTTGGCCTAGGTATACCCAATAAATAATCCAAGTATGCCCAACAAAATACCCTATCACCAATAAAATGCCTTTGGCCCTAAGTATACCCAATATAATTCCCTAACCCGATAGTATAATCATTCTAACCCCAATAGCATCATCATTCTAATACCAATAAATCATTCTAATTCCCATAACATAATCCCTCTAATACCAATAAATGCCTTAGGCAGTATGTAGCCTAGTTAATTCCCCAGTCATCGATTAAAATAATCCAGCCAATAAAAGCCTTAGA
>Ga0302218_10000046_pt1 | contig 62422 bp, 53 predicted proteins | sample II_Palsa_E1_1_FD_194567 | JGI IMG/M metagenome (GOLD analysis project Ga0302218, IMG submission 194567) | Peat permafrost microbial communities from Stordalen Mire near Abisko, Sweden - II_Palsa_E1_1 | ecosystem: Environmental > Terrestrial > Soil > Palsa > Peat permafrost | place: Sweden... | reverse complement strand
GTAATCGAGCGCTGCTTCGTCGAAGTGCGACGAAGAACCCGGCCCATGGTTTGTTTTGTGAATGTAGCCAGCGTCGACCGCATCCTCTACTCCATCTTCCAGAGATTCAACCTGGAATGGAAAACCCGCACCCTCAACCTATTTACACAGGCAGCTTGACATCACCTACACGCTGCAGGCCTTGACTCGGATAGTGCCTCGCACTATAGTGTTTTCCTCCTCCCCAAGTGAGACTGGCCCTCACATCTGTCAATTTCTCGAGGGCCGGACTTCGCGCGCTTTAAGCAGTCGGGCCCTGATCCAGATACCACCTCGTCACGAAACAACTCGCAGGAGGAGGACTATGCGAGACAGGAGACTTTCCATTGGACTGACTTTTGCATTGGCGATGTTTGCCGCAACCACGTCGATGACGGCCACGCACGCGGCCGCGCAAACCGAAACAGTGCTGCACAGCTTTGGCATGCCCAGGCAGGATGGTCAACGACCGACTCCGGGTTTAGCCGTCGACGCCTCCGGTAATCTCTACGGCACGACCCAGTTCGGCGGCGCCTACGGTTACGGAATGTTGTTCGAGCTGACTCCCGCGGTAGGCGGGGGTATACCGAGAAGGTAATTCACAGCTTTAATTTCAACCATACGGATGGCATTTATCCCGCAGCTGGCGTGATCCTGGATGCGGCGGGCAATCTCTACGGAACGGCGAGCCAGGGCGGGGCAAACGGTTACGGTGAGGTATTCGAATTTTCGCCCCATGTGGGCGGAAGCTGGGCCGGGAAAATTCTGTATAGCTTCCGCGCCCTGCCCGATGGGCAGAATCCTTCTGCGGGGCTGACCTTCGATACCGCGGGCAACCTTTACAGTACGACCGCTTACGGCGGCGTGCATGGCGCTAACGGGGGAACGGTGTTCAAGCTGACACCCAGCGCGGGCGGACCTTGGACGAAGAAGACGTTGTATTCGTTCACCTACGGCGGAACGGATGGCTACTACCCCCTCGCCGGAGTGATCCTCGATGCTTCGGGGAACATCTACGGAACGACGACAAACGGAGGGCTTTACACGGACGGAATCGCGTTTGAGCTGACGCCGGCATCGGCTGGAGAATGGCCGGAGGCGATTTTGCACAACTTCGGCAATGGCACGGACGGACAAAATCCTGCCGGCCCGCTGGTATTTGATGGCTCGGGAAATCTGTACGGAGGAACCCTGAATGGCGGTGCGAACACGTTAGGAATCGTTTTCGAGCTGTCTCCGGTCACGGGCGGAGGATGGAACGAGAGTGTGGTACATACCTTCAGCGGCGCGACGGATGGCAATGATCCGGGGACAGGCGGGCTGATCTTCGATGGCTCGGGAAATCTTTATGGCACAACCGGCGGCGGCGGGCCGTCCACCGGAGGCACGCTTTTCAAGCTCGCGCCTGCGGGGGGTGGAACGTGGACGATAGCGACTCTGTACGGCTTCGGTGCCGCTGGCGACGGGAACGGTGCGCAAGGTGTGACCGTGGATGCCTCGGGCAATTTCTTCGGGACCACTGTAGTGGGCGGCGCGCACAACCTAGGCACCGTCTTTGAAGTCACGCCATAAGGTCGGCTAGTGGAGCATCAACTCAAGATCCACGCTTCACCCTGTAAGGATGAAGCGTGGATCTAATCCCGTAGTCATAAGGTATTCGATTCGGAAATCCAGGGGAGGATTTCATGCGAAACAAGAATGTTTGCTTTCTTGGCATTATCAGTGTACTGGCGGCCCTCCTAGCATCCCTGCTTCTAGCGAGTACCTCGGCGGTGGCGCAAACAGAAGCGATACTGCTTAATTTTTCCGCCGGTTCGGGAGGAAATAGGCCGCAAAGCACTCTGATCTTCGACAGCGCCGGCAATTTTTACGGCACCACTTACACCGGAGGATACACCGAAGGTGGTCCCTACCTGGGTGGAGCGGCGTTTCAGTTGAAGCCGAAGGAGGGCGGCGGCTGGACGGAAACCGTGATGCATAATTTTGGTGCATCCGGCGACGGAACTTTTCTGGCCGCTGGGTTGGTTTCCGATGGCGCCGGCAAGTTCTACGGCACCACGGTAGGTGGCGGGGCTTATGGTTACGGCACGGTATTCCAACTTCGGCCCACCAAGACCGGCTGGTCCGAGCAGATTATTCATAGCTTCAATAACAACGGGAAAGACGGCCAGTATCCCTACGGCAGCCTGATCATCGATTCCGCCGGCAATCTCTACGGGACCACAAAAGAGGGCGGGTCGAATTACTGTATTTACATGGGGGCGAGCTGCGGCACGGTGTTCGAGTTGAGCACGAAAACTGGCGCCGAGAAAATTCTGCATGACTTCCAGCAAGACGACAATATCGACGGATACTACCCCTTGGGCAGCCTGATATTTGACTCGGCCGGCAACTTGTACGGGACGACCAGTACTGGCGGGTCCGGGTTTCAGGGCATCGTGTTCGAGTTGAGCCCCAGAGCGGATGGACCGTGGCGTGAAAAGATTCTGCACAACTTCACGTTCAACGGCACTGACGGGGCGAATCCCCAATCGAGCCTGGTATTCGACTCCGCCGGAAATCTCTACGGCACAACCAGTCTTGGCGGTAATCAGCCGATCCCGTTGGGAACGGTGTTTGAGTTGACTCCGGCAACTGGGGGGATGTGGAGCGAGTCGATTGTGCACAACTTTGGAGACTGCGCCGCGGACGGCTGTGACCCCGTCGGCAGCCTAGTTCTCGACTCAGCCGGCAATTTATACGGAACAGCCGAGAGCGGTGGAAGCTCAGACGGAGGGGTGGTTTTCGAACTGTCTCCGGTGGGCGGTGGAACATGGAGCGATAACGTGCTTGTTACTTTTAACAGCGTCGGTAGTGCGTGGCCTGCCGGAGAAAATCCGGAAGCTGGATTGGTATTCGACGCTTCCGGAAATCTTTACGGTACAACTTACGACGGCGGAGAGTTCAGCGTGGGGACGGTGTTTGAGATCACGCCTTAGTGAGGGCAGCAGTTTAATTCCAGAGTTCAACTTTAATTTTGAGGGGATGAGTCATGCGAAACAAGAGAGTTTCGATAGGAGTGTCGGCGATGTTTGCCGTAGCTGTGCTTATGGCCGGCGCGTGCGCGGTCGCGCAGGAGACGGTTCTGTATAACTTCCCCTGCGGTGCAACTGGATGCGAGCCGGGGTCGAATTTAATCTTTGACGCAGCCGGCAATCTTTATGGAACGTCGCCACGCGGGGGCGCGACCAACTATGGAGTGGTGTTCGAGTTGTCGCCGCAAGTGGGCGGAGGTTGGACCGAGGCCGTGCTGCATAGCTTCAGCGACAACGGGCACGATGGCTTCCTTCCGCAGGGTGGATTGATTTTCGATGCGGCGGGAAATCTCTACGGGACCACATCGGGCGGGGGAGAGCATAAGGGCGGAACAGTGTTTGAGTTGTCTCCGGTTACAGGCGGGGGCTGGAGCGAGTTTGTATTGCACAATTTTGGGGCGGGGACGGATGGGTCGGAATCGAACGCCGGATTGGTGATGGACGGGGCGGGCAATCTTTACGGAACCACAACGCTGGGCGGCGTCCACGGCGATGGCACGGCTTTTGAATTGACGCCGGTGACGGGCGAGGGCTGGACGGAGAAGATGCTGCACAGTTTCAGCGGCACGACGGATGGATCGCAGCCCTGGGCAGGATTGACCTTCGACGCGGCTGGGAATCTTTATGGGACAACTCTCTACGGAGGCGCTTACAACGGAGGAACGGTGTTCGAGTTGATGCCGCAAACCGGTGGGCAGTGGGCCGGTAAGGTGCTGCATGCCTTCGGCGAGGTCAATGCGAATGGAGTGAGTATCTACGAACCGTACGGCGGCGTGGTATTCGACCAGGCGGGCAATCTTTACGGCACGACGTATTACGGAGGCGGAAACGGAGGCGGGATCGTGTATGAGTTGACGCCGTCTACGGGCGGCGCATGGAAGGAGACACCTGTACGGAACTTCGGAGGAACGGGCGGATCTCAACCGTTGGCGGGCGTGATTATCGATGCGGCTGGAAATCTTTACGGGACGACGGCGAACGGAGGCAATGAACACGCGAGTTGTGCCAGTGCTGGGTGCGGTGTGGTGTATGAGTTGACGCCGGTGACGGGCGGGGGCTGGGCGGAAACCGTGCTGATTGCCTTCAATTACACAGACGGAGGGCATCCGACGGGGACTTTGATTTTTGATGCGGCAGGGAATATTTACGGCACAACGGCTGACGGTGGCTCGGGCGTGTTTGGGACGGTGTTCGAGATTGTGCACTAGGAGGTTGAGCGGTCGCGCTGAGATTATGGCTGTTCTAGGTTCGGGCAAAGTCGATGAAGCCGTGCTGTACATCGGTGCGGATTAGCTTGACGCGCAGTTTGTCTCCGACGTCGAGGCCTTGGGCGCCTTGCGTCAACAGTCCTTCCACATGAGGTTGCAAGGCGCGGACGAAGGTGCCCTTCGGAGTTGCGCCGGTGACGATGGCGTCGAAGATGGCGCCGATGCGATTCTGCATCGCGACGGCGGCGAGGCGTTTGGACATTTCTCGTTCGACCTTGCGCGCGGCATTTTCTTTCTGGGTGCAGTTAGCGGCGATAGCGGTGAGTTCGGAATCCGAGTAAGGGTTGGGCTGACCCGCGAGCATGGCCTTGATCAGGCGCTGCGTGACGACATCGGGGAAGCGGCGGTTGGGAGCGGTGGAGTGAGTGTAGTCCTGCACGGCGAGGCCGAAGTGGCCGGGCGAGGGATCGCCGGGGCGCTCGAGAACGTATTCTCCGGGGCCAAGCAGCTTGATCACGGTCAGGGAGAGATCGGCAAAATGATCCGGATCGGCCGCTTTGCGCCGCATTAAGAGCTCGTTGAGCGCTTTGGAATCTGGGTCAGGCGGAAGCTTCTCGCCATGTGTGGCGGCGAGTTGGACGATGCGGTCCCAGCGCTCGGGCTGTTTGACGATGCGGCGCAGCGATGAAACTTTTTCCAGCATTCGCGCGACCACGCCGTTGGCGGCAATCATGAAATCCTCGATCAATTCAGTCGCATGATTCTTTTGTTGCTTCTGCATGTCAACGACTTGATCGTTCACGATGAGGGGACGGAGCTCGTCGGTCTGGAGGGTGAGAGCTCCGTTCTCAAAGCGCTGGTTCTTTAACTTCTGTGCTACTTCATCTTGCAGGCGAAGCTGGGCCTGAAGGTCGGCAGAAGCCGCTACTTTGGCGGGAGCGGGCGCGGTGCCTTCCAGCCACGCTCCGACGGAGTTGTATTGGAGTTGGGCGTGGTTGCGAACCAGGGCGCGATATACATTGCTGGAAGTGACGTGGCCATCGGAGTCGACGGTAAATTCAATAACCACACTCAAGCAGTCCTGATTTTCCAGCAGGGAGGTCTTGCCGGTGGAAAGTTCCTCCGGCAGCATGGGGAAGTTGCGGACGCCGGCGTAGACGGTGGTGGTTTCTCGGGCGGCGTGCTGATCGATCGCGGTCTGCTTGGGAACGAAGGCGTCTACATCGGCGATGCCGACTAATACTTTTACATCGCCATTGCGCATACGCTCGGCAACTTCGATCTGATCGAGGTCGCGCGAAGTGTCATTGTCGATCGAGGACCAAAGAAGGTTTCGCAGATCGCGCACATCTTTTCCTGAGGCGATTTGCGGAGGATGGGCGCGCAAGTCGGCCAGCTGTTGTTGAACGGCGGCGGGGAAGTCGGGATCGAATCCGCGTTGCCGCATGATTTCTTTGGCGACGGCTTGGAGATCGACGTGAGAGGGATTGGGCATTGGCTTTTCGTCGGGATAAAAAACCGTTTCACCACAGAGTCACCCTTCGGCTTCGCTCAGGGCGGGCTCCGACACCAGAAAATCTTTAGGATCATTAAATATTCTTGTTATCGGTTTTGTGTTCCCTGTGTCTCTGTGACTCTGTGGTGAAACGCTCTTTACTCGGTGACCACCGCCTTTACTAGGTTGCGCGGGCGGTCTACGTTATAGCCTTTTTTTGTCGCCACGTGATAGGCGAAGAGTTGGAGCGGGATTACTTCGACAATGGGCAGCAACAATTCCGGAGCGGCAGGGACGAAGAATACATCTTCGGCGATGCTGGTGATCTCCTGATCGCCCGCGGTAGCTACCGTCACCAGGCGGCCATGTCTGGATCGCACCTCTTTCATGACTTCGAGCGTGCGGCGATAGCGCAAAACGGAGTCGGGATCGTTTTGATCGCGCGTGGCGATGACGACCACAGGAAGTTTTTCATCGACCAGGGCGTTGGGGCCATGTTTCAGTTCTCCGGCGGGATAGCCTTCGGCGTGCGCGTAGGAAATTTCCTTGAGCTTGAGCGCGCCTTCGCGGGCGATGGCGTAGTGGACGCCGCGTCCGAGGTATAGGAATTTTTCGGCGTGGAATTGTTTTTCGGCGAATTGATCGGCGAGATCGTCCCAGGCGCGGAGATTGCGTTCGATGGCTTCTGGAAGCTGCAAGAGCCGCTGCAAATAGGATCGCGTGACCTCGGAGGTCATGCGGCCGCGCTTGCGCGCGAGGAACAACGCCATCAGATAAAGAACCGTAACTTGCGTGGTGAAACTCTTGGTGGCGGGTACGGCGAGTTCGGGGCCGGCTCCGGTAATCAAGGCGGCGCTGGCTTCGCGAGGAATGGTAGCGTCGGCTACGTTGGAGACAGCAATGGTCTTTACGCCGCGGGTGAGGGCCTCGCGCTGGGCCGCGATGGTGTCGGCGGTTTCTCCGGATTGCGTAACTACCATCACGATCGGCGCGACAGCGGCGTGGGTGGAGCGGTAGCAATATTCGCTGGCATACTCCACGTCAACGGCGACGCCGGAAAGGTCTTCGATCATGATTTCGCCAGCCAGGCCGGCATGGCGACTAGATCCGCTGGCGGCAATGATCAGCTTCTCGAAAGTGAGCAGCGCGCCCTCGATGGCATGGAGGGCGCCGGGGAATAAAATGTCATTCTTCAAATGCTGGTCGACAGTTTTTGCAATGGCCTGGGGCTGTTCGTAGATCTCCCGGCGCATGGCGTGGGAAAAGCGATCTGGCGCGGAGTTGGAGCCGTTTGGATTCATCACTGCGGCGAGGGTAAATCATTTACCGCGGTCCGGGCAAACCCTAGTATTTACCTTTCGAAGGTTAAGATGAGAACGTGAGGCCTATACGCCCCACTTGCTCAAGTGCATAAAGTAGCGCTTTTCGAAAGGCGTTTACTTGTTACGTTGTTCCATGTGTGGGCGAACAAACAACGAACATTGGTCGGTCAGAAATAGAAAAATTTCATCAACATTAAGGGCTTTTTCATCATCAATATGATTGGATGGTTTTGGGGTTGGCGCTTTTACCCACCAAAGTGCCCTTGACAATTAGGACGGGAGATGCCACGCTTGGTGTCTCCTAGAGGTGTATAACATGCCCATTAAGGAAATCATGGAATACCTGAAGACCGCGAGTGTTGTACCATCTTCGAGCGATCCCTTGTTTGAAAAGGCGATCGAACTATCAAAGGACGCTTTCGCCAAGACATTTGACGCGGCTACGCGCTCCCTCGGTGGGTTTAGCGTTGTTGCGCCGACGCGCCAGCAGGTGGTTGTTGTTCCTGATTCGATTCAGAAGAAATAATGCATTGAGCCGTGATCGCAGCCGCTTGGCTTAGGATGCTTGCAAAGCATTCGACCATCATAAAATCCCTGTCAACAAATGGATCCCTAGCTGTGGTCGTATATTCCAACACCCCGTAGCGAGTGTTGCCATTTTGGTCCCTACCTACCGGTGCACACAACATGGAAGCAAAATTCTCGTATTGGGGACTGCTAGCCGTGACCCAAGCCTCAGTCGGAATTCCATCAAGTTTGTAATCTTCGATACGGCCGCTTGAATCGTCCCAACTGATGGGCCATGCCTCCTTGCGTTTCTTTACCGAAGGCATGTAGACCAATTTAGCTCTGCGAAAGGATATTCCTCCGGGGCCACTATTCTTTTCGGCAAAGTCATTTGCGGGGATACGGACTTCAAGTCCTACATCCAATGTGCTGGGATCAGAGGCGTGAGTACGGGTTATGACATCGCGGTTTAGAGCCTTTAGCATAAGGCCTCCGTCAACCTCCTTATGGGCGCAGACCGTAGAAGATGTCAGGGCGAGGAAACCTTTCACAAAGTTATTGAATCTCTTCGCAGCCTCTTCTTGGGAGAGCGCCCCGGCAAACAGCATAGCTTCTATTTCGAGAAGCAGACTGCGAATAACACGTACAAAAAGTTTCTCCTGTGGTGACGTGCTCAATTTGTTTCCCCAAATTTCCCACAAGGCAGCCGCGATGGTCCCGAGAAGCAGCAACACGATGAAGATTTCAAAGAAAGACGGCATTGTGTGACATATAACGTCATAGTACAGTTGGACAAATTCGTCATGCTCCCTGTAGCCCACCGCGAACGCCAAACCGATTGCAAGCCAGTGTGACAGTTCCTTGCGTATCCAGACCTGCACATTTTTCTTGGCGGTCCACAACATGTATCGCGCAAAGGGAGGGGCTGAAAAAGGCATCTGCTTTGTACCTCACTGAAAGCTGTCCGAGGGAAGCTGTGACTATACCACTTAAGGATGGAACTTTGAATAGTGTCTCGCGAAAGCCGAACACGCGACTAGCGCTACAATCCGTCACAGCTAGCTGATGGCTGCGTCAATCCCGCATCCACGGATCTGCTCATTAGACAGTTGAGTTCCGGGGATCAACGGCGGCGTGGGTGGACCGATAGCAGTATTCGCTGGCGTACTCCACGTCGACGGCGACGCCGGAAAGGTCTTCGATCATAATTTCGCCGGCCAAGCCGGCGTGGCGACTGGATCCGCTGGCGGCAATGATCAGCTTCTCGAAGGTGAGCAGCGCGCCCTCGATGGCATGGAGGGCGCCGGGGAATAAAATGTCGTTCTTCAAATGCTGGTCGACAGTTTTTGCAATGGCCTGGGGCTGTTCGTAGATCTCCCGGCGCATGGCGTGGGAAAAGCGATCTGGCGCGGAGTTGGAGCCGTTTGGATTCATCACTGCGGCGAGGGTAAATCATTTACCGCGTGTCGGGCAAACGGTTGGGGCGCGCCGCCGTCGTGGAATCGGAGCGGGCCGTACACAGTGCAGAGGTTAGGGCGGTGCGGAGGCCGGAATTCTGACGAAGGATTGCGCGATCGATATGAGATAATGGGCACTCGCAATTTGCCTCGTGGGTCACATCTCAGGGTGTTCGACATTGAATGGAATGAAGAGGCTTACCACATCCACGGGTCGCCGGATTTCCTGGCTCTTGTTGCTCGTCACCATCGTGAGCAACCTGGGCCCGTTGACACTAGCGGCGACGCTTGCGCCCCCGCGGCACGCGTGTTGCGTGCGCAAGTCGGTTCATCGCTGTCACGATTCCTCGGAAGAGGTCGCTGAACCCGGAGAGCTTGGCATTCGCGACGGCAGTTGCTGCGGCCATGGTTGTTGCCGGGCCTTCATCGGCATCCAGTGCGCTTACCGGCACCCGAGGGGCGGGGCGTTTTTCCTTGAAACGATCAGTACGCACCTAGCCCAGGCGCAAGTAATTTCTATCGCCAGCGCGTACGCCGAATTCCAGTCTACTCGCGCACCGCCCGCCTCCTAGAAGTCTCCCGAACGCTCCGCTCTTGTAGTGCATAAGTGCGTTTGCCGCCGAACGTGGTGTTGCGTGCCGCCAAATCAGCTTGGAGGCGCGACGGTCGCGTCCCTCACCCGGTCTGCATCGGAGAGAAAATGACTTATAAGAGAATCGGTAGCATCCTAGTCGTGGTCTTGCTGGCTGGCCCGGTTGCCTTCGCCAATGTGTACGGAGCCATCCGTGGCGTAGTCCATGACCCACAACACCGCCCGGTTGAGGGCGCGATGGTGATGCTGAAAGCGACATCGTCGGATTGGGCCAAGACTTCCACCACCGACGCGAATGGCGAGTTCCAATTTAATGCCGTGCCCCTGGGCGATTATTCCGTGGCCGTTGCTGGACCAGGTTTCGCGCAGATGGTGCAGGGGGTGACGGTCATCTCGGGAACAGTTCCGGTGCTTCACTTTCAGTTACAACTGGCCTCGGCGCACGAAAAAGTTACGGTGTCCGCATCACAGGCGGTTGTTGCCACGGACAGCGCTACTCCCATAACCCTGGTGGATAGCCTGGACATCGCGCGGACGCCCGGCGCGGACCGCTCGAACAGTCTGGCCATGATCACCGACTACACCCCCGGCGCTTACGTGACGCATGACATGTTGCACATGCGCGGCGGGCACCAGACAACATGGCTGCTGGATGGCATTCCCGTCATCAACACCGCCATCGCGCAGAATGTGGCTCCGCAGTTCGATCCCAAGGATCTGGAATATGTGGAAGTGAATCGAGGCAGCTACGGCGCGGAGTTTGGAGACCGTACTTATGGCGTGTTCAACGTAGTTCCGCGCACCGGCTTCGAGCGCAACAACCAAGCCGAACTTGTGCTCAGTGCCGGCAATTTCTACCAGACCAACGATGCCCTCAGTTTCGGCAGCCACACTGAAAAGTTCGCCTACTACGCCAGCGTGAACGGCAACCGCAGCAATCTCGGATTACAGCCGCCGGTTCCGCAGGTTGTACACGACGCCGTCAACGGCGTGGGCGGCTTCGGCTCGTTCATCTACAACGTCGATCCCACCAACCAACTCCGGCTCGTAACCTCGCTTCGCCGCGATTACTTCCAGGTGCCTTATGATCCTTTCCCCGATGACATCGAGAACGGATCGATTGCGGCCAACGGCTTCAGCCCGCAATACCCCAGCATCGGCCTGCGGGACGGCGAGCATGAGGCTGACACCGGCGTGCTTTTCACCTGGCTGCACACTTTCAACGCACATCTGATGACCACGGTTTCGCCCTTCTACCACTACAACAGCGGCGACTATGGCAGTAAGCCGACCGACACTCCCGTGGCCAGCACGTTGGACCGCAGCTCCACCTACGTTGGAGGTCAGGCCAGCCTCGCCGCCAATTACAAAAGGAATGATCTGCAGGTTGGATTTCTCAGCTTCTACCAGAGCGATAATCAGTTCTTTGGCGCCCTCTTCAACGACGGCAGCGGAAACCCTACCATCGCCGATTCCGAGCGCCCCACCGCCAATCTCGAAGCCTTCTTCATCGACGACAAATTCAAGCCTTTTTCATGGCTCACGCTCTCTGCCGGCATGCGCCCCACGCACTTCTCCGAAGGCAACTTCGCGGTGACGGCGGCTGCTCCGGCGGTCGACGAATCTGCGATCAGCCCGCGTTTCGGAATCACCGCCACCATCCCTCGCCTGCGTTGGACCTTCCGCGCCTTCTACGGACACTACTATCAAGGGCCACCGATCGAAACCGTGTCCGGTCCGGCCCTTATCACCTATACTGGAGCGCAAGGTCTTGGCTACGCCACGCTGAACGGGGAGCGTGATGAAGAACATCAGTTCGGCGTCACCATCCCTTGCCGCGGATGGGTGCTCGATGTCGATAACTTTAAGACCAACGTCCAGAATTTTCTCGACCACAACAATATCGGCGCGTCCAGCATTTTCTTCCCCATTACCGTCTCCCAAGCCGCGATACGCGGCTGGGAACTCACGCTCCGCTCTCCGCGCTTCGCCCACCGCGGGCAGTTGCACCTCGCCTATTCCAATCAGATTGCCGAGGGTGCCGGAACCATCACCGGCGGACTCACCGATTTCTCATTTTCTCCGGGGCTGAGTCCTCTGGACCACGACCAGCGCAACACGCTCAATGTGGGTGGCGACGTTTCACTCCCCCGCCGCGCCTACGCTTCCACTAACGTCTACTACGGATCCGGCTTCAGCAATGCTTTTCCCGGCCAGCCTTATCCCGGCGATTACCTGCCGCAGCACACCACTTTCGATCTCACACTCGGCAAAGACTTTGGCGAGAGCTTCTCCGCCTCGCTTACCGCGCTGAACGTGGCGAATCGCCGCGTCGAGTATGACAACAGCCTTACCTTCGGCGGATTCCACTGGAACAACCCGCGCGAAATTTATGGTGAACTGCGGTATCGATTCCACTACTGAGAAGGAGGGTGGCGCAGAATTACTTTCATTTCACTGCCGCCGCTGCCAGTCCGGCGAGGCCGCCGCCGAGCACGACCCACGCTGGATTTATTTTCCACTTCCATAACAGCCCGAGCGCGGCTACCGCGATGGCCCACATCGGCCATCCGCGGAGGGCATCGCCCGCTAACCTTACCGTCACGCCCGCCATCAGAGCCACCGCACAAACGTTGACTGCGTCGAGAAATGCCGCCACCCATGCGGATCGGCGAAGCTTGGGCAAAATTGGACCGAGAGCCGCCACGTAGAAAAACGACGGCAGAAAAATCGCAATCGTGGCGACCACGGCACCCGACACGCCACCCAGGAGATATCCGATGAAGGTTGCGGTGGAAAGCAAGGGACCGGGTGTGAACTGGCCAATTGCAATCGCATCGAGCACCTGCTGCTGCGCAAGCCAGTGGTAATCGCGGACCAGGCCTTGCTCAACAAAGGCGAACAGCACATACCCGCCGCCATAAAGCACCGCGCCCACCTTGAGAAAAAACCAGCCGAGCTGCGCCAGCGGGACTCTCTTCGTCGTGGGCTCGCCATTCGCGACGATTAGTGAACCTGCGAGCAGGCCGCTCCACAGACTGCGCGGCAGGAAAAAAGTCTTAACAACAGTTACCCCGGCGAATAACATGGTTGCGGAAGCTAAGCCTCGCTTACGAGCCTGTTGCACCAGAATCCCCATCAGTCCGCCGCCCGCCAGGATCAACAGCGGACTTAGCTTCAGAAGAAACGCAGCCAGCGCCAACACGCCAAGCACGCCAAGCCATGTATCGCGAACCGCCATTTTTCCCAGCCGCCAAACTGAAATTACAATCACGGCAATTACTGCGGGCTTCACCCCCGCCAGCAACGACGCGGCCAGCGGCAGTGTGCCAAACCGGACGTAAGCCCATGCCACCACCCCCGTGATGAGCGCCGCGGGCAGGATAAAGCTCGCTCCCGCGAGCGCCAGGCCCACCCATCCCGCGCGTGTGAAACCGACGTAGATCGCCATCTCGGTGGAGTTCGGTCCGGGAATAAGGTTGGTGAGGCCCAGCAGGTCGAGAAAGTGCTGCCGCGTTATCCATTGCCGCTTTCGAACGACTTCGTCTTCCATCAATGCGATCGCCGCAGCGGGACCACCAAAGGAGATCGCTCCCAGCTTGAGGAATACTGCGGCCAAGCCGCGCAACCGTTCGCCAAGGGGGATCTCGTCGGGAGTGGGAACAACAGATCGGTTATGACGGATCAAGCGAAGATTGTAGCTGGTCTGCCGGGAGTTTGGACTTCGTAAGGGATTGATTGCGGCATCATCTTGCCGGCACGTCGAAACCGTAACTCCTTAAGAGGTCGGCGATAGCAGGCTTTTTGACAAACGTCAGAAATTGCCGCGCCGCCTCCTTGTTCTTTGACGAGCTAAGGATGACGCAAGCTTGTTGAATGGGAGGATAGTCGGAAGCGGGAACCTCCACGTAGCGTCCTTTGTCTTTCATGCCCGGAGACAAGGCGAGGGACAAGGCCACAATGCCCACCTCCGCCGCCCCCGCGACCACGAATGAAGCCGTCTGGGAAATGTTTTCGCCCAGCACGAGCTTGTCTTTTACTTGTTCGTAGACGTTCGCCTTCCGCATAGCCGCGACTGCGGCCTGCCCATAGGGAGCGTGTTGCGGATTTGCGACAGCGATCTTCTTCACTGAAAGATCGAGCAACGCCTTCATCCCCAGGTTCAGATCGAGTTTCGAGGCATTGGGTACCCAGAGCACAATCTTGCCGGCGGCGTATTCGTAATAACTTCCGGCGTCGGCCAATCCTGCGGACTCGAGTTGCTTCGCGTAGTCAAGATTCGCGGAAAAAAACACGTCGAAGGGAGCGCCGTTCTGAATCTGCTGAAAAAAGTTACCCGAGGAGCCGTAAATAACCTTCACCGTTTTTCCGGTTTCTTTTTGGTAGCGGGCGGCGACGTCCTGCATGGCAAATTGAAGGTCGGCAGCCGCGGCAACGGTTATTTCCTGGGCCGAACACAACTGAGAAATGACCGCAGCCGCCAGGATCAGAATGATGCTCAATCGCCGGAACCTCATAGTTTCTCTCCTGGCATTTACACGATACGGTCACGGTCGCAGTTAAAGCAACAGAGATGATTCAGAAAGAGTGAAGTTGTTACTGCACGTCCACGATCTTTAATGTCGTTACCTGCCGCACCCATCGCGCCATTCTTTTTTCCTCAGGTATAACAATGCGGTAAGGGCCTTCCTTGTCATCGAGCGGCTTTCCATCTTTCGAGAAAGCGAGGATGATCTGCTTGTCGGAGAAGGCTGGGTCGAGTTCAGGCAGCGCAATCACGGCTCGATATCCGTCGGCGCCCTCTACTAACAAACAGGATGCCAGGCGCTTTCCGCGTAGAGTTTCTCCAAATGGAACGCCAGCTTTCTCCAGCACCGCTTCGAGGGCAACTCCCTCAAACACAGTGGACGCGCCCGGCTTGTCCGTCGTGACTTTGACGCGCGGTAACGCCTCCAAGTCAGCCAGAGTCAGCACGGTTGGCTTTGCGCTCCCCGTCTGTACGGATAATTGCTGAGACTGCGCCAGTACGGCATGAAGAGTCAGCAGGAGGGAGGCAGCGAAAAATAGGGATCGTTTTCTCATGGCACCTGTTCGCTCCGTTTCATCGGAACGAAATCCTACAGTCAGCCTGAGGTGCGGTCAACAGCCTGCCCTGGCCGCGCCGGTCAATGCTGTCGGTAACAATAGTGAAGAGAACAATATAGACCAATATAATGTATGTACCGTCTGGTATTTGCGGCGGGAGGCGGATTCGCGGTTCTGCGTCTGCAAATCAGCATGAGATAATCAGGTTGCGAGCGATGGCCCCGTAGCTCAGTTGGATAGAGCAGCGGTTTCCTAAACCGTTGGTCGGCGGTTCGACTCCGCCCGGGGCCCCCATCACCGTGAAATTGTCCTCGTCTTATGGCTGCGGGCTGGCCTCCAGCAGCAGGTGGTCTTTGAATTCGGCGGTTAATTTCGCTACGCCATTGGCGGCCGCGTCGAGTGTGCCGAGATCTTTTCCTTCGCTATAGTCGCTTACCTTATATTTACCGGGCTTCAATCCGCGAAGTTCGACTTCACCTTTCCAATCGGAGGGCTCGAAGAATGCGTAGTACATTTTGCCATCTTTCGCAATGGCGTATGCCTCGGGCGTATCGTAACCGGTTACGTAAAGGTCTTCGAACTCGCCTTTCGAAAGCATTTTCTCGTTGTATAGAGCGATCCACTTTTTCCAGCGCTCTTCCTTCGCGGCAGTCAGATTGACGTCTTTGAACTTCGGGCCGGGATCGGGCCACACGAACTTCGTCCCTACCACGCCTCCGGTTCCAATGGTGGAGGCGAAATCGTCGCCATGCTCTTTCCAGTCGTTGCCTACTTTGGTCATGGCGGAAAGTTCAACGTGATCCCCGTAGACAGCGGATTCTGGCCCAAGCAAAGCTTTATACATTTTGATGCGGCGCCGCACCTGCACCGCGCCCACCGGATCGGCGGTTACGGCCTGATCCATGAAGGGCAGCCATGCCAGCGACGGCGGAGTGCCGCAGGGGCAGCTCTGCGTCACGCTCTGCGGTTTTAGTGCGCGAGTGGTCTGGAAAATTTCCTTGTAGATGTCGCCCATCGCATTGACGGAATCCTGCGGCGACTTGTGATGATGGGCCGGGTTGTAACATTGCGGAACGCTGTAAATGTTATCGAGCTTGCTGCCGTCGAATCCCCAATCGCGAATAAATTTCTCCGTGAGTTGCTTGTGGTAGGCTCTCACCTCGGGAACTGCCGGACATAACACCGCCAGGCCGCGAGTCATGTGCGCGTGCTTGCCGTTCTTATCCAGAATCAGCCACTCGGGATGTTCCTGCGCGATCTTCGCCACCGAGTATTTGTGCGATTCGTACTTGCCTTCGCCATCTTCTACCGCGAGCGGAAGCCACCACAACTGCGTTAGCATGCCGTCTTTGTGGAAGTCATCGACCATCTTCTTAATCGAATCGCCGGGAAATGTATCCTTGCGCGGATTCCAGTCGCCGTAAACATCGAACCAGCGGTCGTCGAGCGTTACCCACTTGATGCCCATTTCTTTCAGCTTGGGAACTGTGCCCAGCATCTGCGCCGGAGTTACGTCAGCGTCATATCCCCAGCCGCACCAACTCACGTTGTAAGCTTCGGCCGAGGGCTTGGGAAGCTCCCAGCCTTCTTTCTGCAGCACGCTGGACCAGATCCGCAGCGGCTCGTAGAAATCGCCAGCGAAGACGGAGAGAAAGCTGCGCGGAGTGGAATATGTCTCGCCGGGCTTCAGCGTGACATGGGCGGGATAGTCCACCTCGGCATTCAGCCGCCCATCGGTTCCAACTCTTGCGGGGATCGCGGAGGGAATCGGAATCGTCTCGACGTGGCCGACGGCTTCTCCGACTTGGCCCGTCCAAAAAGCGACGACTGGGATGCCGCCGCCGTAGCCGCCTTTCACCATTTCTCCCATCACATTGGGTTGAGAAAATGCGGGCGTAAGTTTGACTACATCGTCTTTTCCCCAGTCGTAGCTGGAACCGTGGAAGGACCACATTTCCCAGGGTTTCGCCTTTGCATCCGACAGGCGCGCATTGAGTTTGCGCCGCTGGTTCACGCTTTTTTCGATGATGACGTCGGACGCGCCGGTGTTCTTGTATTCCACCGTGCTCAGGAGGATGTTCGGAAAGTTGTCATAGACTTCGATGGCCAGCACACTCTGCAATCCTAAGCCTGAAGATCCGAGTTGGCGCTGGGGAATCTCAACGCGCTTGCCAGAGCCCATTTTGCCCGTGGCCTCGCGTACCTGAACACGATCAAGGTCGAGTGCGAAATGGATGTCTTGGTCGCCGACGCGCACGAAATCGCCATCGGCGAGAGGTTCGGCGCCGGGGTCGTCGAGTGAAAGCTTATTTCCGTCCTTCAACAGGAATGCCTGGATATATCCGTCCGGGCGGATCTGAAATTCCGTGGCGCCGGTGGTGAGCACAAGCGGGGCGCCGGGCTGTACCTGCACTTGGATGGTCGAGGCTTTTGCCGGTTCGGATTTGGTATCGGCTCCCTTTTGAGATTGTTCCGGCGAGGGCTGCGAAGTTCTTGAGCAGGCCGAAGCCGCCAGGGTTAACGTGAGTGCTAGGGTAAGCAGCAGTGTTCCTGATTTACCGGCGATCATGATTCAGTCCTCGTTGTGTACTTCGATCGTGCGAGTATGCGTCGCGCCTGACCAGCGCTCATCCACTGTCCCAGGCCATCGGAGAGAAAACCGCAAAATATGCCAGTTGACAAACGCTATCAAACGAAAGTAAAAGTAATCGTTCGTAATATTACACCGTAAGTCGCAATTCAGCACTCCCATTGTGCTCCAGCCCAAATCCGGCTGGAACCGAGTCGGGATTAGCATCAAGGAGTTCGCCATGCTTGTGCGTTTCCGTCGCCTGCAAATCTGTTCGGTCTTTCTCACATGCGTATCGCTGGTGGTTGTATCTCTCGCTTTAAGTACAGCGCTCTGGGCGCAAAAAGATGCCGGCGCGATTGTGGGCCTGGTGCGTGATCCCAGTGGCGCGGTGGTTACAGGGGCGAAGGTTACGGTGACCGATGTGGATCGAGGTATTCAGCTAACGCTCTTTACCAACGATGGAGGCGAGTATGTTGCGAGTCCGCTCAGAATTGGACGCTACAGCGTGACGGTGGAGAAGCCAGGCTTCAAAAAAGAAGTTGCAGGGCCGGTTCAGGTAGACATTCAGGATCGGGTTGGCTTGGATATAAAGCTGGAGCCCGGCATGGCCACGGAAACCATGACGGTTACTGGCCAGGGCGCACAACTAGAAACGGAAACTTCCGAACTCGGGCAGGTGGTCGATAGCCGGAGGATCAATGCGCTGCCGCTGAACGGACGCAACTACGCGCAACTTGCGTTGCTTGGAGTGGGCATCGCCGCCGCCGAACCCGGATCGCGCGTTGAAACTACTTATGGCTTCAGCTCCAACGGCGCGCGCTCCTTGCAAAACAATTTTCTTCTGGATGGCATCGATAACAACGCGAATCTGGGAGATGTGTTGAATGGCGCCGCCTATGTAGTTCAGCCTTCGGTGGACGCGATTGCAGAATTCAAAGTTGAGACGAATTCCTACAGTGCCGAATTCGGCCGCGGCAACGGCGCGATCATGAACGCCGTCATCAAGTCCGGAACCAACAAGTTTCACGGCGATGTCTTCGAGTTTTTGCGAAACGAAAAAGTTGACGCCACCAACCCCTTTGACCAGTTCGGCCAGCAGCCTTACAAACAGAACCAGTTTGGGTTTACGCTGGGCGGGCCCATCGTTAAGAACAAAATGTTTTTCTTCGGGGACTACGAAGGGCTGCGCATCCGGCAGGGGTTGCCGCAGCTTTCGACCGTTCCTACGCAAGCCGAGATTAGCGGGGATTTCTCCGCATTTCTTACCAACACGCCGGCGATGGCAGTGGATGTGAATGGCAATCCCACCAATCAGATTGCGCTCGATTGCAACGGCAACCCGACTTATCAGGGCGAGGTCTTCAATTCACGTCTCGTGGGGGCGTCTGCGGCCAATCCCAATGGCTACTGCGGCGTTCCGGTCGGAGGTTACTCCGGCGGGCAGCCAACCAACATTTTCCCGACGGGCACCGCCGATCCACTCGCATCGCGTCTGGCCGCGCTCTTTCCCATCTCCAATACTACGGAGGGAGGCGGCAACAACTTTCTTGCAGATCCCAAGCGCAGCGAGACGGAAGACAAGTTCGACATTCGCTTCGATCAGATTATTAGCGACAAAGATAATTTCTTTGCGCGCTTCAGCTACGGCAATGACAGAACGTTTCTCCCGTCGCCCTTCAACAACGCGCTCGACGGCGGCAGCTTTCAGGATGGATACAGCGACAATGTAGCGGAAGGACTCGCCGCCAGCGAGATTCACACCTTTCGCAATAATCTAATCAACGAATTTCGCTTTGGCTTCAATCACCTGGATTCGCATCGCTACAACCTGAACTACAACGTGAACGTTTCCCAGCAACTGGGCTTCCCTGGAGTTCCCTACGGACCCGACCTCGGCGGCCTGCCTTCCATCGGCTTCAGCGATGGCACCGCCGCCATCGGCAGCTCGGGATATCTCCCCGCCATCGAATCTCAGCACAGCTACGTTTTCACCGACAACTTAAGTTGGGTACGCGGACGCCATGCTGCGAAGTTCGGCGCCGAACTTCGCTTTGAACAATTCACAATTCTCGAGCCCGCGGCAGCCCGCGGGACCATGAGCTTTGGCAGCGACTTCACCGATAATCCAGCTTCCCCTGGCTCCGGCGGCGAATCCATCGCCACGTTCCTGCTCGGCATTCCCGACGGCGGCAGCATTACCGGGCTGAACAACATCGACTATCGCCGAAACATTTATGCCTTCTATGCGCTCGACGATTTCAAGATGACGCCCAAGCTGACATTGAATCTGGGTTTGCGTTATGAATTGTTCGCAACGATCAAGGAAGCAAATAACAATCAGGCGACATTCGATTTCAATTCGCAGTCGCTGATCGTCCCCAGCGGACAAAATAAGCAGCTCACTCCTACTCTTGGAACGGAGCTTACCGTCCTGCGCAACGGTTCTCGGGGACTGATTTCGCCTGACCTTAATAATTTCGCGCCTCGCATCGGATTGGCGTACGCGCTCGCCAACAAACTCGTCATGCGCGCCGGCTATGGCATTTTTTATGGCGGACAGGAAAACGGACCGTTTTCCAATCCGAGCCCCGGCTTCAATCCCCCATTTTTTGCTTCGCAGGTATTCAATCCAAACTGCAGCGTTCCCGCGGCAAATGCGGCAGTGCTGGATTGCTCGATTTCCGGAACGCTGCCACTCAACGTACTGTCGCAAGGTTTTCCCAGCAATTCGCTGAGCGACCCGAACACGCCTAGTCTCTACTCGCTCGCTCCCCACCTTGTTACGCCCTACACTCAGCAATGGCATTTGGGTTGGGAGTATCAACTTCCTGCCGATAATGTGCTCGAAGTTTCCTATGGCGGCTCTCGCGGTCTGAAGCTGTTCGCTTTCTATAACGCTAATCAGGCTGTGCCCGATCCCAATCCATCCGACGCACTCGCACCTCGGCGGCCTGCCAACAATAACGACTGGCCCGGCGGGACCGGCGGGCCGTGTTCGCTGGTGACGCAAGGGCAATTCTGCAATCCCGCGCTGGACGCGGCCATTGACACTCTGCGCTCGAATACGCAATCGAATTACGATTCTCTCCAGGTTCGCTTGGAAAAGCGCTACTCGCACGGACTTCAATATGAAGCGTCCTACACTTTCGCACACGCGCTGGATAACGCCTCCAGCGCCAGCCTGGGATCGGTGAACAACGGCGATTTCCAGGACCAGCGTTTCCCCAACCAGAATTACGGCAACGCCGATTTCGACGTGCGGCAGCGCTTTGTGTTCAGCTACGTCTTTGACTTGCCATTCGGGCACGGGCGCAGGTTCGCGGCGAATACTTCCGGAGTGGTGAACCAGATTCTTGGCGACTGGCAAATGTCCGGCGTGTTTTCCGCGGCCACGGGAAATTACTATACCGCGACCGATATCGTGTCCGTTTCAAATTCCGATTGCGGCGGCACCGTTGGGTTTTATTGCTCGCGGCCCAACCTGGTCGGCAATCCGAACACGACGCCTTGTATTCCTGGAACGCTGTTCAACACCTGCGCGTTTGCCAATAATACAACCCTGGGGACCTTTGGCAACGCCCCGCGCAACGATATCGAGGGGCCAGGATACAAGACCTGGGACACTTCGCTGGTTAAGCAATTTCCCATCAGCGAACAGAAACATCTCGAATTCCGCGCGGAATTCTTTAATGTGCTGAACCACGTGAACTATCTGTTTGGGCAGTTTGGCGCAATTAGCGCCGAACCAACTCCTCTGGAACTCAACCCAACAAATCCCCAGAGCGGCTTCGGATTCCCGCTGGCGGCGCGGGCTCCACGGCAGATTCAGTTTGCGCTCAAGTTTTATTTTTGATGCTGTCGTTTCGCTGGTTTGGATTTTTAATATGGATCAAGCTGTGTTCACAAGACGAGTTGGAGTCTCTGCGTTCGCCGGTCTTGTGAGGCGATGGCTTACCGCGGCGGTGTTGTTCGTAGCGCTGCCTGCTCTGCAGTTGATTGCGCAGCAAACCGGCATCGGCTACAAACCCGCTGCCGATGCGGATAGCAAGAAGACCATCCTGCTGAAAGATTTTCAGCCGGAGCCCGCGCTTCATGCCGCCGCTCACGAAGTCCAGCGCGCCAAGTTTCCGGTGATCGACGTGCACACGCACACCAACGATGCGGTCGGCATCGGAGATCGCGTCGATCCCAAAGAAATGGTTGCGCGCATGGATCGGCTCAACATCAAGACCATTGTTATTCTTACTGGGATGTGGGGCGACAAACTGCAGACCATTGTCGATACCATGGTCAAGCCCTACCCTGGACGATTCCTTGTGTTTACGCAATTCGACTGGTCGAAGATCAACGATCCGAATTTCAGCCAGCTCATGGTGCAACAACTGCGCGACTCCGTGGCGCGGGGGGCGCGCGGGTTGAAAATTCTGAAAGAACTCGGCCTGGGGGTGCGCGATGCAACGGGAAAGCTGATCACCATCGACGATTCCCGACTTGATCCGGTGTGGGAGGAATGCGGACGCCTTGGCATCCCAGTGTTTATTCATGTGGGTGATCCGGAAGCGTTTTTTCATCCGATCGACGCCCACAACGAACGTTATGAGGAGCTCATCGAGCATCCGGACTGGAGCTTTTATGGTCCGCAGTATCCGTCCCTGCCAGAGTTAATGGCGCAACGCGACCGAATGTTTGCCAAGCATCCGCATACAACATTTGCGGCGCTGCATTTTGGCAGTTGGCCGGAGAATCTGGACTTCGTCGAACAAACGCTGCAAAAGTTTCTCAATGTCATGATCGAAACCGGGGCGCGCGAAGGAGAACTCGGACGGCAGCCGCGGCGGACCCGGGAAATCTTTATGAAGTACTCCGATCGCATCATGTTCGGAACCGACGAGGGTGCGGGCGAGTCGATGTACCGGAATTATTTTCGCTGGTTCGAGACCGATGACGAATACTTTCCTTATGCGCAATATCCACAGCAGGGGCGCTGGATGATTTACGGCCTGGGCTTGCCCGATGATGTGCTGGAAAAGGTCTACCATCGCAATGCGGAGCGACTATTTGCGGAGTTCAAGGGCACAGGACAAAGCGCAGGGAAAGCGGCGGCGAAGGAAGTGGGGGAGGGAAGCGCGCGGCGGGCGCGGCCTTGACAATTGTCTCGCTCCTCGACGAAAGTTACTATTCGAAACAAAACGAAACATCATGCCTGCGAACGGTTTGCTCAACGAAGAACGCCGCCGTGAAATTCTGGGAGTGCTCCACCGGGATGGGCGCGTGCTGGTCAAGGACCTGGCGCGGCAGTTCGGTATTTCCCAGATAACAATCCGCAAGGATCTGGAGTTCCTGGATGGGCAGGGAGTTATCCAGCGCACGCACGGTGGCGCATTGCCCGTGCAGGCTGGCGCATTGCTCGATCCGACGCTGCGCGAGAAAGAGAAACTGCACCGCAAGCAGAAGATGCAGATTGCGCTGGCAGCGGCCGGTCTGGTTGACGAAGGCCAGTCCGTGCTGCTCGATTCCGGCACGACCACGACAGCGATCGCGAGAGCTTTGAAAGATTTGGCGCAACTGACTGTGATCACCAATGCGATCAACATTGCGGCAGAACTGGCCGGTACACACATTGAGGTGATTCTCACGGGAGGTACGCTGCGCAAGAATTCGTTCTCTCTGGTGGGCCCGTTGGCTGAGCGCACGTTGCGCCAACTGAGCGCGGACATCCTCTTTTTGGGCGTCGACGGATTCGACACCAAGGTGGGGCTTTTCACTCCGAATTTATTGGAGTCGGAAGTGAACCGGGCGATGGTCGAGATTTCCCGCCGGACGGTTGCAGTTTGCGACTCCAGCAAATTCGGCCGCCGCAGCCTGTGCAACATCATGCCGGTCACAAAAGTTCACGAAGTGATCACGGACAAACAGATTCCAAAAGCGGATTTGAACGCCCTCAAAGAGGCGGGAGTAAAAGTCACACTGGTGTGACGCAAGGAAACGATGGCAATGAAATCGGCAGAGATCACGGAGCAGGGCCGGCACACGCTGACGGAGATATTTTCTCAACCGCGCTGCTGGAGCGAGTGCCTGGGAAAGCTGGCGGCCGGCGAGGAACTTCGCGCCGCCATTCAAATGGCCCGGCCAGAAGCGGAGTGGATTTTCGTCGGATGTGGAACGAGTTACTATCTCGCGTTGGCTGCCGCCGCAAGTTTCAATCATCTCAAACTGCCGGCTCGGGCGGTTGCCGCTTCCGATCTGCTGATGTATCCGGCGCTGACACTGAATGCGGAACGGCATTACATTCCAGTGGTGATTTCGCGCTCGGGCCGCACCTCGGAGGCAATCCGAGCCGCGCAGATGCTGGAGAAAACTCTGGATCTTCGCACCTTGGGAATCACCTGCACCGATGGCCAGCCGCTGGAAGCTGCATGCAGCGTGACCTTGAAAATTCTCGAGGCCAACGAGAAGAGCACGGTGATGACGCGCTCGTTCACTTCCATGTTACTGGGGCTGCAATATCTGGGGGCGAGCATCTCCGGCAACGATGCCTTCGCTCGCGCCTTGCTCGAACTACCGCAGCAAGTGCACCCTCTGCTGAAGGGCATGCCGGAGCGGTTGCAACGGTTCGCAGAGTCCCGCACCTTCTCCGATTTTGTTTTCCTGGCGCAAGGCCCGCTGTTCGGCATCGCCTCGGAGTGCATGTTGAAGGTGACGGAATCCTCGTGCTCCTATGCCCAGGTATTTCACTCGCTGGAGTTCCGTCACGGTCCGAAATCCATTGCGGGGCCGGACACGTTGATCACATTCTTGATGGCGGAGACCTCCTACGACGCCGAGCTGGAGTTGCTCGAAGAAATGAAAGCGCTCGGCGCGGCCACGATGGTGATTGCGAATCGAGTGGATGCGAGAGCGAAATGTGCCTCCGATTTCGCCATCGAACTTGGCCTCGACTCACCCGAGTACGCGCGTCTCGCGGCCTTTGCGATTGGCGGCCAGCTCTACGGCGTTTACTATGGGTTGAAAAAAGGCCTCAATCCCGACTCGCCGAAAAATCTGACGCGTGTAGTCGAACTCGCCGAAGAGTAAGAGCGAAGCATTCAACGATAACGCATACTTAGGGCCGGACAAGCATCCAAGCATGTCCGGCTCGATTAAAAGTCAAAGAAAATAGATTGTCCGCAGCCTGCTTACAGCCCCGGAGTTAGTTGACTTATGCGCTTGCTGTGCAGAGTAACCCGCACGCCACGCTGCGAATTGACGCGAGTGGTAGTGTCCCAGTCGACATCGTCCGTACTGATGACGCCGCCGCCACCGCTGGCGAGCGTGTAAGTAATCCGGCCATCCTGATAGCCGTAACCACTCACCGACAAGGCCATTCCGGTGGTCAGCACGAAAACCGGCATGCCGGGCGAGCTGCCAGGGTTAACTGCCGTCTGCGCCGGCAGAGTCCTGACCAACGAGGCATAGGAAGCCTGCGGAGCCACCGTCAATTCCATATCTGCGGTGGCAGTAACGGCGCGCACGGAAAGCTGCGGCGTCTCCGGTTGGAATTGCGACTGGTGGAACGACTGGTTTGTGGGCTGGCTGAAGAAGTGCCAGCCAGGGGGCACGGTGCGCTGCGCTAGCTGCGGAACCTGAACGTCGTCCATCAGCCGCAGAGTCATCACGGACTCGCCTTTCAGCGCCGGCCGGGGACCGCGCGCCGGAAGCATGATCACCTTCCACGGCCACAACGGAGGCAGCATCCACTCGACAACATCGCGCTTGGCATGCCCGTTTCCTTTTATATCGCCTTCCTTACCCACTCTGTAGCCGCGGGTCGCGATTACCTTCGCATCTAGGGGAAGATCGCCGCTGGGCAAGCCGATGCGGTCGAACTGCAGCTTCATGTTGCCCTTGCCAAAAAAGTGGCCGGGCTCTTTCGCCGACTCCAGGTGCCCCACCAAATAACTGCCACGCGGAAACGCCTGCTGGCCGAATTCGGTGACGCCGCGCAAATGGCAGAGGACGGGATCGCCCACGGCCGCCGTGGCGCTGGAAAAGTTGGGTTCGTTGAGAGTGCATTGCAGAAGCGTGCCGGCGGGCAGGACAACATCCCGCGCACTGGCGCTTAGGGTCAGAGCAAAGATGAGAGTAGCAAGGGTGGCACAAGCGATGTACTTCATTGTGGCTCCTCCGTTACCGCACCATTTCGCGATTGGATCGCGCCGAGCCCGCCCCTGATTCTGCGAAGTTAATCACAAATCCATTGCGCGGTCAATGAGGAAGATTGGTGGGAGGATTGGCGGGAGCGAAAACGAATACCAATTGGGGAAAAATATGGCAAACTCCAGTGAATCGAGCTACTGAGTTGTAGTGCTGCCGTATCTCTCCCTATCCATAGAGTCACTTACATTTGTGCAGTGCCAAGATGGCCAGCCGTTTTTGCACTTGACACTCATGGGGTTCGGTAGGACAATTTCGCCGTACTTCAACGGCCCTGCCCGTCTTCCCCTCGCTGGGCCGCAGCTCAAATCAAGACGGTCAGCATGATCCGCTGATGGCAGCGGAGCTTTGGCGCGTGCGCTTGCGCGCTGTGGCAGGCTTATTTCTCCGAAGAGGTACTCATGCAAAAAGGGATGGGTGGTGGGTTGGGAACTCTATTGGTGCTGGGACTGGGAATGGGCTTACTGCGCACCGGCTCACCCGCCGGCGGCCCGGCGCCATCGCCAAAGCCCGCCGATCAGCAGTCGGTAGAGGCGCTATTCCGCAGCGTTGCAGCCGCGTCAAAATCCCTCAAACCCTGCGCGGAAAAAGATCTGCTTGACACCATCGACGATTTCTTGCCTCCGCCAACAGACTCCGATGTGTGCGACAGCAAGCGCTTGGACGAAGAATTTGACAGGCTGGGTAAGAGCTACGAAATCAACTTCGCGATCGCGATAGTTCCTGACCCGGCCCACACGTATCTCAGTTTGTTCTTTGATCGCACGATGGATGCGATTCAGCAAGGCGCGCAACAAGCCGGCTGGATATTTGACCGTGCCACCACGCCCTGGGACAGCCAGGAGCATCCGGAATCCACCGATTTTCGTATTCGTTTGCAGCAGGATGATTATCAGGGCAACAAAGAAGACTTGCCGGGGCTGATGATCTTTCGTCCCGCTTATCCGGATCAAGATCGACAGCAGAAAAAATCATCGCTGTTCGTCTTCGTTGTTGGAGAGAGACCGACCGGCGGCATCAGCAAAAAGCAATTCAAGCGTGCGATCGAGCTGATGGATAAGGCAAGAGGTTCCAAGGCTAAGGATCTCTTGCGCATCATAGGACCGACATTTTCCGGATCGCTATACTCACTCTCCCACCTGATAGACGACCAGCTGCCGAAGGAGCAGTTTAACGGAATTGTGATTCGCAGCGGCAGCGTCAGCAGTTGGGAAACGGCGAGATGGTTCAAGAGGCAATTCGAGTGTACGCCCCAAGTGGATTTCGCGACCTTTCAGGAGAGCGACCGCTACCTGGTACGCAGTTTCATAGAATTCGAAAACCGCAGAGGTTATGCTCCAGGCAGAATCGCGGTGCTCACCGAGGACGAAACGGCATACGGACATCTTGAGTTTGGCCCTACACAAGACTCGAAAAAACCCTGTGCTGAGCAGCCCCGTGCCGAAGCTTCTTCGAAAACGCCAAATGAGCAAGAGCGTACCTTGCAGGGTTACGAAGACGCTGTGCTGCGCCTCTACTACCCGCGCGATATCTCCCAACTGCGCGGCGCTTACCAGCAAGGATTCCAGCAGCAGTCGTCTTCCTCCACTGACAGCTATCAGGTTCGTTCCACTTTGCCGACCAACTTGCAAGACACCGGCAGCGACGATGATTCCGTCCCGCAATATGCGCATTCCCAGACTCCGTTGTCGCAGGAATCAATCCTGTTGGGGATTGTGGCAGCCATTCGCCTGCACGATATTCAGTTCGTCGTCCTGCAGGCCACCAATCCCATGGACGCGGTTTTTCTCAGCGCGTTTCTTAAGAAAAGCGATTCGGCGGCCCGGGTGGTGGCTATGCCTGCCGACCTTCTCCTCAGCCGTGACGCGGACGACGTGTCGCTCTTGCATGGCGTGATGGCACTGACGACATACTCGTTATTACCAGTCTTGGCGGATGAAGTCGCAATCCCAAATTCTGTGGATAATCCTCGCTTGAATCACATCTTTCCCAATGCGTATGCCGCCGGCACCTACAATGCGGCGCTTTCGCAGATCGCGTGCATTAAATCGCCTTCGGACAAATCGTCCCCGGCCCCCGGCTGTAGAGTTCCTTCAGTGGGCCTGCCTGAGGCCCATTATGCGGAGTACGGCTGGCCGTCACTCGGGGGTGCGCCCAAGCCGACGACGGAACCTCTAGCGCCGGTGGTTTGGCTGACGGTGCTGGGCCGTGGAGGGTTTTGGCCGGTGGCGATTCTGGCCGATGGCGGCCATAAAGAAGGGAACATTGAACCCTCACCCAGACCCATTTATATTGTTGCCCGCCCATGTGCCGAACAGTATCCCGGTCACCCAGAATGCTGCACTCGCATGGCCCGCAAATTCAAGCCCTCGCAGCGCACATTTTCAGGGTTAGCCTCCGGCTTCGTGTTTATGCTGGTAGCCGCATATTTGTGGCTTCTCTGGAACGGCTCAATCCTCGCAAGCACCTCCGCCGTGACCGTACTGGCACCAATTAAGGATCGGTGCCGGTCGGGGTTGATTCTCTTAATAGGCTGGCTGCTGTTGTCGGCGCTGCTCTTGCTGCTTTGGCCTTGGGCGGACTGGGCGGGGCTCGGATTTCTCCCCACGGCCTGGGTGATCATAGACAGCATTGCGGTTCTTCTGCTTTGTACGGTTGGCGCCCGCGGACTGAACCGCAGGGGCGATACTCACGAGGGCTTGGCATTTATTCTTGTCGCCGCCGTTCTATTCGCATTTTTCTTGGTCCTTTATGGCGCCGGCCACGCGCAAAATTCGTTTCTCTATCGTTACGTTTATATTACGTCCGGCGTATCGCCGTTGCTGCCCTTGCTCTGCCTGTTGGCGGCGGGAGGGTGGTGGGGCTGGTTCTCGCTTTCCGGTCTCGCGCTGGTGGATAAGCGCCGACCCAACCTGCCCTGCAATCGCGATCTGCCAAATCCTGATTCCTCCCGCCATATCGGGCCGCGGGTCATGGCGCCTTTTTGGCCAACGGAGGAGTTTGTCAAGAAGTTGTCCGATGTCATGAGGCCGTGCTCTTGGGATCCCAGAATTTACATTCCTATCATCGCGCTTTTTGGCATCTCGCTATGCGTATTGAATTATGCTCATCCACTGCTCACTCTGGAAACCCGGCACTTCGAGTGGATCTACGCAATCTCGCTTGCCGCGGTGATGTTTGCTCTATTGGGCACACTTTTCCGTCTGTACGTGACTTGGCTGGAGTGCCGCAGAGTCCTGACTACGCTCGATCGTTTTCCTCTGCGGCGCGCCTTCGGCGAATTGAACTTTACGCTGGAGCCTTTTTGGCGGATGGGAGGAGGCCAGGGAGCGGATTCATCCCGGTTGGTCTCGCGGCAGCTGGAAACCCTGGAACAGCTTAGCCGCGAAGCCGCCACCATCTCCGTGAAGGCGGATTCCGGGGACGACCGGATGAAGGCAAAAGATCTGGCGGACGATATCGGAAACACTACCGGTGCGATCAACGAAATGCGCCAAAAATTCGCGGATTTCTTTGGAGCACGGGCTGCGGTGGCGCAGATGCGCTCCAGTACGCGCCGCGAACAAAGTTCATTCTTCGAGACTCAACAAGAAAAACATGATGCACCCAGGGAGCCTGAGTGCTCAAATTTTTTCATCGACAACTATGAGCGTGTGCAGGAGCGTATCGCGCACACTTGCGGCGCAGTCCTGGGGTACTTGCAGTTTAGGTGGCGTGGTAAGGAAGGGCTGATCGTTCACGAGGCCGGCTCCGCAGGGGATGACAAAAACGTTACGGTAGTGTGTTGCAAGGACGACCAGGACGAATCCGAACCATCGCTGTGCACTCGTCTGGCGGAGCGTTTTGTTGCAATGGTTTACCTCAATTTCATCGTCAGCGTGATGCTGCGCATGCGAACCCTGACCGTTGCAGTCGCCGGCCTCTATGTTTTTCTGCTGCTCTCGGTTAACTCTTACCCATTTGAGCCCAGGGCCGCATTGCGCTCCGAGGCCATTCTGCTGCTGGTCTTCATTGTCGGGGTCGTGGGTTTTGTGTCGGCTCAGATTCATCGCGACCCTATCCTTAGCCTCGTGACTCAGACCAAGCCGGGAGAACTGGGTGTGGCGTTCTGGCTGCGCATGGGAACCTTCGTCGCGTTGCCGCTGATCAGCCTTTTGGTGTCGCAATTTCCCACGCTGAATAATGCTTTGTTTTCCTGGCTTGAGCCGGCGGTGAGCGCATTGAAATGAGCGCGAGATCCGTCGTTCGAGATCGTTAGGGGAAAGGGGTTAAAAGGTAACTTCAGTAATCCTCAGTAGAGTCTCTAGTCTGCATCGAGTAAGCTCTCCTTCTGGTACCATTACGGGACTGAACCTGCCAGGGCAGGGAATTCCGCTTCCCCTAAGCGGATGTGGCACAACTCACTTCAAATGACAGCATGATTGAGGATGGTATGGGGACTTTGACGGCATTGGGAAATTTCATCGCAGGCTATTTTCGTGGGCGGGCTAACTCCTCGGCACTTCTTTTCGGCTTAACCATTGTGCTTGCGAGCTGTGGCGGGTCATCTGGAAAAACCACGACTCCGCCCCCACCTCCATCCGTCACTATTTCTGCCAATCCCACGTCGATCACCACCGGAAGCTCCACGACGCTGACTGTGATTGCAAGCAACGCCACTCAGGTCGTGCTTACCGATAACGTCGACGCCTTCACCTATACTTTTCCCGCCGCAACCGGCGGCACGTATCCGGTGAGCCCGACAGCAAACGTAACGTATACGGCAACCGCGACGGGCGCGAATGGCGCGACGGCCACGAATACGGTGAGTGTGACCGTGAACGGAGTGCCGCCGACCATGACTTCGTTTTCCGTCGATCCCATGGCAATGCTGGCCGGGCAGCCAGTGACGTTGACGTGGGCATCTTCCTCGAATACCCAATATGTGGTGATCAACGCTAACGTCGGCTTCAGTCCAGGTAGGGTTGCCACCTCGGGCAGCGGCGTCAGCGTGAACCCACCGCCCACTCAGACGACGATATACACCGCGATTGCGACATCGGCAACAGGCCAGCAATCCACGCCACTAACCGCGACCGTGACGGTAAGCCCAGTGACTTCTTTTGATGGGCTGGATTCCGATGAAGTTACCGGAGGAGCAGGACAGACCGATATCGACCCGTATGGCGCCGTCGGCACCAAACAATTCATGGAGTATGTGAATAACTCCTATCAGGCGTACGACAAGGTGACTCAGCAGCCGTTTTATTCCTCGCCGCAGCTGATCGGTACGCCATGGACTGCACCGGAGTGCGCGGGAACCAGCATTCAGCTTGATGCCGTCATTATTTTTGATCGGCTGGCATCCCGGTGGGTGATCGCCGGGAAAGCTACCCGAGCTAATCACTTTTATTTTTGCATCGCGGTCTCTAGTACGGACGACCTTACATCTTCCGCGTTCACATGGTATCCGTATGATTTTCAGTTGGACCCGCAGCCTCTGGGAGCGAACTCGCTAGGGCACTCTTATCTTCCTGACTGGCCCAAGCTGGGCACATGGTGGAACGCTTACTGGGCTGGAATGGATAAAATCGACCCGGATACCCTGGTTGAGTCCGGAGCGGTTGCGTGCGCTTTTAATCGTACTCTTATGTTGTCAGGCAGCGTCCAGACTCCACAAATGATGCAGTGCGTTTCGATTCCGGGTCCTCTGAGCGCGGGCGTTTATCTCGGCCACAGCCTGATCCCGGCGGATATCGATGGTACGACTGCGCCCCCGGCGAACAGGGATGAATTCATGGTCAGCATCCAAAATCCGACCTTAGAAGGCAATCCTCTTCCTACAACCACGCCTACATTCAACTTATGGGATTTCGCGTCGCCAACATGGACGGCTTCGTCGCTTGCCTACACCCTGACAAGCGTCGCGGTTCTTCCAGCTTACACGCCCGGATGCTATTTGTATGACCCGCAAAATCCGGCAATCACGAACTGTGTTCCCGAGCCTGCGGTGGGAGGGGTGGGGCAACACATTGACTCCGTAGGCGACCGGTTCATGCCTCGCTTTGCCTATCGCAATTTCGCCAGTGCGGCAGTTCCGTACGAATCCTTCCTGATAAGCTCTACCGTTCAAAGCCCGCCGAACGGGCAACTGCCCCCCCTAGCCCTCCAGACTGGGATCAACTGGTACGAACTGCGGGGGAGCGGAACGCCGACTGTCCACCAGCAGGGAATTATCACTCCGGATATCAGCTACTTCCGCTTCCTGCCGAGCATCGCGCAGGATAAGATGGGGAACGCCGCCGTAGGCTACAGCGTGTCCAGCCCTCTGACCGACCCAGGAATTAATGCCTCGTACTGGAACCTTAACGGCGGTTCGCCGACCGAAGTGACACTTTTGACCGGTACACAGGAGGAAGTAACCCCGGGAACTGGCGCTGGTCAATGGGGGTCCTATTCGGGAATCTCGGTAGATCCGACCGACGATTGCACGTTTTGGTATGTGAACGAGTACTGGGGAACGGATTCTTCTTTGAATGTGATCTGGAAAACCAATATCTCCAATTTCGCACTGCCTGGCTGTCAGTAGAGGGCACTGTCTTCCCACCGACGCCGAACGATCGTCGGGACTGTCATCAATGAGTGCCTCTCGCGGAATCAAATTTATTTTGGAATCTAGATCGAGTTAATCGCTGGCTGGAATTAAGTCCGGTTGCACCGTTAGATTTCCGCCTTCTTCCACGTGCACCGGCTTGCCGGAGTCTTCATAGGATTGCAGAAAATCGGGATCGAGATACATGCCACGCTCGATCTCTTCCCATGCGAATAGTTTGTAGTCTCCGGGAGTTATGCTGGAGATAGTGAAGCGGCCGCCGGCGTCAGTAAGGGCCTGGCGATAGAAGCGCGGCTGGCCGCGCCGTGCTCCATCTGGAATTAGGACGACCGTGGCGCCGGGGAATGGTTGCTGGTCTTTGGCTACGGTTCCGGTGATGCGTCCGGCACCGGTACGTAGAGTTAGTTCGACTGTAGCGGCATGGTTGCGTCCGACCTTCACGCCAGCCTCAACGGCGTCACCTTCGCCGCTGGGCTTCAAGTAATAACCGTCGGGTAAGGGTAGTAATTTGATGTGATAAGTGCCTTCGGGGACATCGTGAAAGCTGAAGGTACCATCGGAGCGCAGAGGAACACTGCTGACGTCGGGGGCGAAGCCCATGGAGGAGAGATCATCCTGCGCATCGAGCGCCACCGTCAGCTTTGTCAGGTCAGGGTTGCCCTTGCCGTCGATATGAACATGGCCACTCACGCTGGAGCCGGGGCCGATGATGACCTCCACATCGTTGAGATTGGCCTCGCCGACTTCAACGGAGGTGCGTCCTCGAGTTACCTTCTCCGGATCGGCATTGCCGAATTGCTCGGCAATCAGCGTGTAAGAGCCGGGGGCGACACCGCGGATCTCGAACGCGCCCTTGGCGTCCGTGGAGGCTTGTCCGGCGGCGAAGGTCATGGATCCAGAACCACCCACGAGGGTGACCTGGGCGTTCTTCACGCCGCTGGAGCCAACGCTGACGACGTGTCCGCTCACCCGCACCGAGCGCAGCGAAACAAAACTGAGGTCGATTCCGGTGATCTCATCGCCGGGATGAAGTTCAATCGCTTGGGTGCGGGAAATATCGCTTACTCCGGGATAGAAAATGGGAACGTAGACTTGACCGCCGGGCCGCGCTGCCTGGCCGCGTGGATGTGTAGCTCGAACGTAATACTTGCCGGGAGCCAAGCCCCAGATGCGGTATTCGCCGCGGTCGTTGGTGGTGGAGGTGCCAACGTCGGATAACTGGCGCTTCTCGCCCTGATACGTAAATTTCATCGCCTGCACTGATACGTTGGGAACGGGCTCATCGCCTTCGCTGGTGACGCGTCCGGCGAGGACCGCAGAGGGAATCAGCTTAAGAACAATACTGTCGACATGTTGCCCTGAAGATAATGAGACTATGCCTGCGCGCAGGCCGGAAACGCGGGGATCGCGGTTCACGTATCCATTGCGAGACGCGGCAAGCCGATATCGTCCGGCGGATAGATTGTCGAAGGCAAAGTGACCTTCGGCATCGGAGGCGGCAGAACTTGCCTCGCCACGACTGCCTGAAAAGAGAACTCGCAGAGTCACGTCGGCGCCTCGTAAGGGCTGACCAGTCTTGGAGTCGATGACAGTTCCCTGAATTGAGCCCTTGCTCTGGGAGTCGTCAGAAGTCTGTGCACTGGCGCTAGGCGCCCCTAATGCCATCAGAAGCAAAGCGAGGAAGAATGGTCTCATGCGATTCTGCTGCGCGACGGGAAACGAAAGCTCCGAGAACATCACTTTATACCCGGCGGGCGCCGATTCCAAGCGACCTGGAGCGCACCTTCCTCGTTGCAAATTCTTTCATATTGACAGGTTTTCCTGCCAGGATGAGAATTGCGCCCTAAGATTCGCAGCCCACGCACGGAGGTCGTATGCGGAATTCTTCCAAGGGCCCTCGCACTAAACGGCAAGTCTCCGAATCACTCATAAGCCACGTTAATACCTACGCGCTGGCCGCAGGCGCGGCAGGCGTAAGTATCCTGGCGCTGGTACAACCTGCGGAAGCAGAAATCGTTGTCACCCACGCTCACGGAACTGTGGGGTACAACAAAACTGTCTCCATTGACCTGAATCACGATGGAGTTCCAGACTTCAGGCTGACGCTTCCCTTTTCCGGCTATCACTTGTTCAAGGGGACCTTGCTAGTGCATCCACGGGGTGCTGGCGGCGTGATCGGAACGGCGGGTGGCTTTGCCTCTCGGATGGTGCAGGGAGCCAGCATCGGATCGGGACAGGTCTTTACCGAAGGCAAGGCGCTGCCACTGGTCAAATCCGTGGTGCTCGCTTCCTGCGGTTCCTATTATCGAAACCTCTTCGGGCCGTGGCAGGATGCGCAGAATTGTTTTCTCGGTGTGTCGTTTCTCATCGAGGGAGCCACGCACTATGGCTGGATCCGGCTTACCGTAACCACTAACACGGGTTCGATAGCGGCTACTGTGACGGGCTATGCTTATGAGACCATTGCTGGCCAGGGTATCAAGGCCGGGCAGATGGTGGAGGAAGCCAGTGCTCCGGCGGAACCGGCGCCCCTTGCAAAGGCTTCGCTTGGAATACTCGCGTTAGGTTCTCAGGGAATGGAGTTGTGGCGGCGCGAGGAATCTTTGCTCGCCGCGCAATGATGGTTGCCCGGGAAAATCGTTGTCAAAAGAAAATAGCGTTCCGGTGGATCTCCGGAACGCCATTCTGATCTACTGACTTAGCTTATACCCCCGCGCTAGCGGCCCGCGTGAGCGGTGGAGTGCTCAGCGCTTCACTTACGCGGCCAAAGTACAGCCGGTAAGAGTGGTGTATCCCATACATTACGGGGAACACCACAACAGCTGCTTGCCAGCCGAAGCGATGGCCAACCAAGCTGAGCATCGAAGTTACTCCCGCACTGACCACGAAGTAAGGGAATGACATTTGCACGATACTCATCCAGGCGCGGCGCATGGAGGTGTTCTGAGTCAGCTTGATGATCGCTGCCACTGGAAGGGTCTGCCCCAGGAAGAAGGCGGCGGTTGCTGCGGACAGGGTTAGAGGCGTGGATGACCACTTTTCGGTGGTCAGCCAATTGGCGTTCCCGATTAAGTGTGCCATACTCGCCGCGAAAGCGATCATGCTGACGTTGAACAACATTTGCTCCGGCTTGAACTTCTTGCCCTGCTGTGGCCAGCACTGCACCACGGTGGATACGGAGGCAATCAAGATTGCTTCCACCGCGCTGAGACTGATTACCGCCATCAACAGGAACGGAAGGTTGGCCGACATATTGCCTTCGATGCCCGGCAGTTTAACTTTCATCCGCGACGTCGCCGCCGCTAGCGCCAGTACTGCCAGGGCATAGAAGGAGTGAAGTGTGTGACTTCCGAGTCCGGCGTAGGTGCTGCTTGCCGCCGCCGCCAGGACCGTTGCTCCGATGAATGTTTGAGTTAGCCGTGTATTGCGATTCATTTGTCCTCTCCTCTCTATTGGTTTAGTTACACACGGCTTACTGCTCATCGTCTCCAGCATCGGAGAACGCACCATCGGTGGTTGAGACTGCGGCGCCCCAAACCACGCTAGTGGCTTGAGTGCCTGTGCCAGTGCTTGAACCCCACACTACGCTAAAGGCACTCAGTAAGTTGTTGTTCCAGGGCAGTGCAGTGCCCCAGACCACGGAACTGCCAGTGACGTTGGTCCCCCAGACCACGGACGTGCCCCAGACGACCGACGTACCCCAGACCACGGAGGTCACCGAGACGCTGCCGTTTCCGAAGACCATGGACGTAGTCCCGTTCGACGGGTTGTAAACCAAGGTTGGAGACAGCGCGGCGCCGACTGTGGCTGGAGCGAGATTAGTGTCGGACACCGCATTCTGCATGTCGAGCAAACCCGATCCGACGGATAGCATGTCGTAGGTGCTAGTGAAGTTCTGCGAAAGATGCGGAACATAGGCGACGGTGGACGTTGGGAAAACCTTGTAGGTTGACTGCATCAACCGGGCTTTGACTTGATCCGGAGTTAAGGCACTGTTTTGCTGGAGAAGCAGGGCGACCGATCCAGCGACCGCCGGAGTTGCCATGCTAGTGCCACTAAGAGTGAAGTAGTCGTTTTTACCGTCGTTGCCAGTAACCAGTTCCGCGGGGAACAGCGTTTCCAGCGTAGTGCCCGGGGCGGAGAGCGAAACGATGTCGTTGCCGGGGGCGACGAGGTCGGGCTTGATCACGTGATCGTAAGTGGTGGGCCCCTTCGAACTGTAACTGGCCAGCGTTTCCGCGGATGGCGAGCTGGAGCCGTTGCTCTTCATTGCGCCGACGGTGATGACATAGGGATCGTTGCCCGGCGCAGTAATCGTGCCGAAGCCGTTGCTGCCGTTGACGCTGACGCGCCCGTAGTTGCCCGCCGCAACGACGACCACGATGCCGGCCTTCCATGCGGATTCAACCGCCTGGCAGAGCGGATCCTGGGTGTAACTTACGAAGATGCCGCGTCCGAGTGACAGGTTGATTACACGGATGTTGTAAGTGCTCTTCAGAGTGATCGCTTCCTCGATGGCGGCGATCACATTGCTATCGGTGCCGGAGCCGTTAAGATCGAGCACGCGAAGGTCAATCAAGTTGACGGCGGGAGCAACTCCAACATAATTCCCGCTGGAGAGATAGCCGTTGCCGCCGATGATGCCAGCGACGTGGGTACCGTGACCATATAAGTCGTACTTGGCGCCTAGCAAGTTGGTATTAGAGGTGCCGGTGAAATCCTGGCGATAGACGACACGGGAATGAGACTCGGTCGAGTCCTTGAGATCAGGGTGGCTGTCGTTAATGCCGCTATCGATCACCGCAACGCCAATCCCAGCTCCGCTATAGCCCGCGTTCCAGGCAGCCGTGACGCTGGTGGCTACGTCCGTGGTGTCGTCCAGGCCCTTCATGGGATGGTCGACGCTAACGGACAGAACTTCGGGGTCGGCTTCCAAGGCCGGCAAGGCGCTGACCGGAATCGTCATAGCGATGCCCTTGACCGTGTGCAGTCTGTGGCCCAACTGAGCGCCCAAACGCTGCACGCGGCCTTCCTGCTCCGCCTGTGGTGCCTGCTTGTACTGCACGATGACTTTCACGGTCTCATGACCAGCCAGCCCCTGGTGGGCTCGGCTAACGGCAGGCGCCAGGTCGGGGGCAAACTTGCCCGCTGGGCGCCCGTCCGCCCATTGGGCGAACGCGGTCTCCGCGACCAGGAGCAGTACTAGCGCGCTTAATCGTTTCCCCCAGGCTGCGCTGTGGCGTTCACCTCGGCCTGGGCTCTTTTGTTTACTTGTGTGCGACATAAGTCTCACCCTTCCTGAGTGTAAAAACGAATGTGAAACAAAACTGTGCTTCGACTCGGCTTACTTAGTGCACGGGCCGTGCCAATTGACGCGCTGTAAGTGATTGACGCGCATGGAGATTAGGAATGTAGGTTGGCGTGAGATTGGGCCAGTCTGTCCCGCGCGCATGGGCATGGGCCAAGTTGTCCCGCCGATGGAAGCATGATTACTTTGGTTTCGCAGAGTGGTTACGTGCCAGATATGGGAGGGATAGATAAGCGTGCCCTCGAGGCTTGGTGCACAGCACAAGTGTCAGGTTAGCGTGCCGATGCCGCTTCGCTTTTTGGCGGCGGAATTTTTTCGACGAGAATCCGCGGCAGAGCCGCCATTAAGCGCTGCGTGTAGTCGTGCTTGGGATTGCTGAATATCTGGTGCGTGGTTCCACACTCGACGATCGAGCCCTCATGCAGAATGGCGATGCGGTCACAGATTCCGGCCACTGAGGCCAGATCATGAGAGATATAGAGAATGGCCATGCCCGTTGTGCGGTTCAATTCGCGAAATAACGCGAGAATCTCCGACTGAGTAATTACATCGAGAGCGCTGGTAGCCTCATCGGCGATGAGCAGAGCGGGACGGTGCATGATGGCCATGGCGATCAGAACCCGCTGGGCCTGACCCACGCTCATCTGCGATGGATATTTTCGTTGAAATTCATCGTCGGCGGGAAGGGAAACGCTTTCTAGAGAAGTGCGGATGGCATTGGCGCAGTCCGCGGAGGTGCCGGAAGCGTGCGCGCGCCATGCTTCTTTCAATTGAGTACGGATCTTCAGCGCGGGATTTAACGAAGCCAGCGGGCTTTGTAGCACCAGCGAAATTGCACTGCCGCGCAGCGCTCTCAACTCGCGCTCGGAGAGTTGCAGCAGATCGGAATTCTTAAAGTTGATCGTACCTTCGGCCTGGGCGCGCTTTTTATCGAGAAGGCCGAGAATGGCCATGGCCAGAGTGCTCTTGCCGGAGCCGCTTTGGCCGACTAGTCCCAGCACTTCGCCGAGGCGGATTTCAATTTCCACGTCACGCAGGACGGGTTGCTTGCCCGCATAACGCACGGAGAGATGGGCGGAGAGGAGGCTGCCGTCTTGTGGAGTTCTTGATGACATCGCTGCGAGAGCTTCCAGGAGTCGATTTACTTTGCCGCTACGGTGAGCCGGTCCGCGTTCCAAAATGTTTGAGGTGAAAGAATCACCGGAGTTGCTCCGTGCACCGCTGTGGAAACGGCGGAGAGAGCGTTCTTGTTGATCAGGAAAATAAACGGTTCCTGTTCCGCCACGATTTCCTGAACGCGATCGAATGCTTCCTTACGCTGTTTAGGGTCTGTGGACGCCGCTTGCGCCCGCATGAGGCGGTCAATCTCCGCTTCCCAGGCGGTTTCTGGAACTTTCTGTTGCGGATTCCATTGGTGATTTTCCGAAGAGCTCAACCAGACGTTCATCTCGCCGTTCGGATCGAGATCGACGTTGGTCAGGCCCAGGATAATCGCCTCATAGTCGAAGGTCTGCGTCATGCGCTCGATCAGGGAAGGGAAGTCAAGGGTGACCACGTTGACGCGGATGCCAATCTTTTGCAGATCATCCTGGATGAGGACGGCCATGCGCTCGCGTGGTTTGCTGCCAGCGTTGGTGACAATCGAAAAGATGACGGCGTTCCCGTCTTTGTCTTTGAGTGCGCCGTTTTCCATGCGGAATCCTTCGGCTTGAAGCGTCCTCAAAGCCGCGTCGGGACTATAGATTTGCGGCTTGAGATTGTTGTTGAACCAGAATTTATTGGCTGGCGAAAATGGCCCCAGGGCCGGCCGCGCATGTCCGCGATAGACAATGCGGCTTAAGTCCTCGCGGTTAATTGCCTGTGAAATTGCGCGCCGGAAATTCGCTGAGCGAAACCAATTCTTTTTATAGGCGGGGATCGGAGCTTTGGCGACTTCGTTAAACCAGAGCTGTTCGCTATCGAGCGACGGGCCAGCGTCGTGCACCAGTTGGGGTGAACTTGCGGCCAGCTTGTCGAAATAGTCTGTGTCGAGAGAGTTGATCAGATCGAGTTCGCCGCGCTTAAAGCGCAGCATTTCGACGTCGCGGTTGGGCTGGATATCGAGGCGAATCGAATCGAGATAGGGAAGCTTGCGGCCTTGCTCGTCGGTCTTCCAGTAGTTCGGGTTTCGCTTCAACAGAACGCTCGCTCCCGGTTTATAGTCGGCCAGCATGAAGGGGCCGAGGACGGCCGCTTCTTTTTTCGATGAGCGTTCGGAAAGAATGGCGACTTGATCGAAGAGTCGATCGAGTCCGGCGACAGGCGCGGGGAAGGTGATTGAAATCTGGGTTGGAGATATTATTTTTGTCTCCACATTTCCAGTGCCGGAGCGGAACGCATCGCCGGTGGCCGAATGCAGTGCGGGATCCATTAACTGTTGAACGGTGTAGGCAACGTCCTCCGCGGAGAATGGGGTGCCGTCGGAGAATGAAACGCCACTGCGCAAGTGGAACGTGATTTGCCGACCATCCTTTGATATCTTCCACGATTGCGCCAATTCCGGTTCGAGTTCCTGGGTCTGCCGATTCACCCGCACGAGCACTCCGCCGGTCAAGTAACGGATCGAGGCGGAGGCTTCATCCTCGACCTTCAGAGGATCGAAGGTCTTAGGTTCCATGCGGAGGCAGAATCTCAATTCGCCGCCAGATTGCGCTATTGCGTGACCGGCTAGACACACCAGCGCGATCACAAGAAGCGCGATGGATATCGATTGCTTCTTCGCCATCTTTCCCCACAGTCTTTCACAACGATTCACGCCGTTACCTCGTCCTGGTTTGAAAGCAGGAACTGAAACGACATCACCACCAGCACGAGCAGAATCAGCGGCACGAATTTCCACGGCTCTTCACCCAATGAAACCAGGCCTTCTAACTCTTTCAGCAAACTTCCCCAGGAAGGCATGGGTTCCGCCACACCGAGCCCGAGAATGCCGAGGTTGGCTTCGCTCAGAATGAAGACGGGAATCGAAATCCAAAACTGCGCATACAGGACCGGCTTCAGATTGGGCAAAACATGAATCCAAAATAATCTTTGTGCTGGAACGCCGGCGGCACGTGCCTGGCGGACAAAATCAGAGGAGCGAAGCGATGCCGCTGTCGAACACAGAACTCGGGCGGCAGTGGTCCAGCCCAACAAGCCGAGTAAAAGAAAAGTTACCAGCACGGATATTAAGGGCGACACGTTCAGCGGCATTAATGCGCGCGCAGTGATGAGCAAGAATAACCATGGCAGCGACAAGAAAAGATCGGTCACGGCCATCGCCAATTTGGCCCAAATTCCGCCCAGGTATCCGGCTAATCCTCCGATGAAGGCCGCCATCAAAGTGGAGAGCAGCGCGGCAGCGGGGGCCAGAAGAAGAGAAATTCTGGTGCCATAGAGCACGCGGGCAAAGCGGTCGCGGCCAATTTCGTCCGTGCCGAGCCAGTGGGTTCGTGACGGAGCGGAGTTCGTGGCTTCGCGGTACTGCCGCGCATATCCTGCCGGAGCGAGCCAGTTTGCCGCCGCCGATGCGCACAGCACCACGGCCAAAACGGCGCACGCCAGCTTCCGCCAGAGATTCATGATTCCTGGCCTCGGACCATGTGTCCGATTACATCTGCTCCGGAATTGGCCAGCAAGGTTACCAGCGTCACCAGAATTGTGATGTTGACGAGAAGTGGAAGATCGCGCGCCAGCGCCGCTTGCCACGCTAATTGTCCGACTCCCGCCAAGCCGCAGAGAGCTTCAACTGGAATAGCCGCTCCGACCGCCATACTCACCGACACGCCCGCGACAGCCAACAATTGGGGCGCAACTCCAGGCAGGACATGCCAGACGAGGATACGAGCTTCTCCCAACCCTTTTGCCCGGGCAGTGAGGATGTGCGGCAGAGAATAGGACTTTGCAAGAAGATTTCGTGCGTAACGATAAATTCGAGGAAATACGATCAGTGCGATCGCCAACGCTCCCGGCAGGTTCCAGAGCACGGAGAGCAAGGCCAAGACTGCGGCGGGGATGCAGAGAAATGTTCCACTGACCAGAGTGCTCATGGCGTCATAAGCGGAAAGGCGCAACCAGGCTGCCGTTATAGCCAGCGTGAGCGCTGCAATCCATCCCAGACCCAGGCCGAGGAGCAGTAATCGCAATGTGAGCGGAGCGCGGTCGCGCAGGAGAGTTCGCACGGGCTGTCCCAGGGCGAGCGAAGTGCCGAGGTCGCCATGGACGGCACGATTCATGGAGGAGAGATAAAAACGGAATATGTTGTGCTGCTGCCTCCTGGTCTCGTTGAGCGCGTGTAAGCTTTCCGCGCTCAGGTGCGGATCGAGTTGCTGCTCATCGGCGTCGAATCCCGGTGCAAGCCTAACCAAGGTTGCCGAAAGCAGGCCTCCCAGAAGAACTGTGGTGACCATCGCGAGCGCGTGTCCGGTGATTCTTGCTCTCATATCAAATCGACTCAGATTCTTTGACGAACATCTATTTCACCGAAGCGTTTTGCGCCAAGGTGCTTTGACGGGCAGCTGCTTCCGCGTGGTGTATCTGTTTGACGGAATACATGCGCCGGTCCGCTTCCGCCAGCAATGCTTCAACATCGAAGCCATCCTCCGGACAGAAGGCCGTTCCCACGCTCAGAGAAACGACATCGCGTCCGCAGGTTTCGCGTCCGGCGTCGATGGCCGCCTGGTTCAGGCGGGCAGCCTTTTCCAGCGCGGACTCGGGAGTGAGGCCAGGGGCGGTGACTACAAATTCGTCTCCGCCCATACGGGCGACATAATCGTAACCGCGGCAGGCTTCTTTCAAACGCATGCTGAACTCGCGCAGCAATTTGTCGCCTTCGAGATGTCCGTAGGAGTCGTTGATTTTCTTGAGGCCGTCGATGTCACAGACCATGACTGCGAGGGAGGTCTTCATGCGGCGGCAGCGCGCCACTTCCTGCGCCAGGTGGACAAACAACGAGCGAGCATTGGGCAATCCGGTAAGGAAGTCGGTAGTGGCTGAACTCTCAGCCTGCTGGTATTTCAGAGCATTCTCCACGGAGAGAGCCACTTTGGAAGCGACCGCGAGCAGGATGCGCAGGTGGTCGGGGGTGAATGCATCCAGACTCGAGTGGTACATGGCCAGCACGCCGACCACGCCATTCAAGCCATCCAATGGTACGGCCAGAGCGGATTGCAAAGTCGCGTACTTTTCAGGATCGGCGCTGTATCCAGCTTCTACCTGCGGGTTTCCGTTGATGATTGGCTTGCCATTCTCCGCGACCCAGCCGCACAGGCCTTCGCCCACGCGTATTTTCAGCGATGACAAAACCTTGAAGTTCTCTCCGCTGACGAGTTCTGGCAGCAGCCAGCCATTGCGGTTTACATATACCGCGATGGAGTCGTAGTGAATCAGCTTGCGCAGCCGCATCGACAGCACAGAGAGAGTCTCGCTAAGGCTTAACGAGTTCCCCAAGTCCTGACTTAATTCGAACATGGCTTGCGCCTCTTGCCGCGCAGAGGCGATGGAACTTAAGAAGTCGGTGTCGGGAGCCGCTTCGGCCGACCGTTCGAATCCCGCCGCCGGAGCCAGACCACGCTCGACGCGAAGATCTTTGGAGAATCCCGAAGGAACGAAGCCGGCATCGAGGCTTTGTGCGACGCGCTCCAGCTCGACGTAGCGGCTTTCCAGCAGTGCGACTACTTTCGGGTCGAACCATGTGCCGGACTTTTCCTTCACGGTGCGCATCGCTTGATCGAGCGGAATCGCGGCCCGATACTGGCGGTGCGAGGCGAGTGCGTCGAGGCAATCGACGGCCGCGAGAATGCGGGCTCCAATGGGAATTTCCTCGGCGGCGAGGCCTGCTGGATATCCCGAGCCATCCCACCTCTCATGATGCGAACGGACGATGGGGGCTACGGGGTAGGGAAATGCGACCCGGTCCAGAATTTCCGCCCCGACCAGCGGATGAACTTTCATTTTTTCAAACTCTTCCGGCGTGAGCTTGCCGGGCTTGTTGATGATGTGCTCGGGTACGCCCAGCTTACCGATGTCATGCAAAAGAGCCGCCGCTCGCAGAGCTTCGATCTCGCCCGCAGAGAGTCCCATTTCCTTGCCGATTTCAACCGCGTAAGTGCGCACGCGCTGGAGATGCGTATGCGTCGTGTGGTCCTTGGCCTCGATGGCGAGAGCCAGGGCTTCAATGGTGCGCATATTCAGCGAAGCAATTTCTTCTACGTGACGCTTCTCGATTTCGACGCGGTCTTTCTCGGCTTCCAATCGTGCCAGGTAGAGGCGGTACGAGCGGTACACCCAGTAAATGAGGGGCAGCACGAGCAGTGAGGTCTGCCAGCCGGCACGCTGGTTGATGACGCCCACCAGGCCTACGGCAGCGGCCCCGACCATGTAATAGGGGAACGACCAGAAGTAGCACTCCGACCAAATCTTACGGACAGATTTTCCTTCTGTGAGTGAGATGACGACCGAAACCGGCAGCGTATTGGCCAGGAAGAAGACCAGCGCGGCGACCATCAGAAGGACGGGCTTAGTGGCAAGCCTTCTGGTGTCCAGCCAGTGGTAGCTGGTGTAACAGAAAGCGCTGGCATTGGCCATCATTCCGAATACGTTGAACAAGACTTTGACGGGATCGGGGCGGCTGCGGGACTGCCACACACTCTGCACGAGAGTTGCGGTGCAGCCGATGACCAGCGTTTCGGGTAGGCTTAACTCCACTACGCCGAGAAGGATAAAGAGGAAGTTTACCGACATGGTGCCGTCGATGCCGGGCAGTTGCACCTTCAGACCGGAAGCCAGAACGGCGATAGCGAGATAGCAGAAAAAGCGCGCTAAATCGGCGCACTGCCAATGCCAAAGGGCAGAGCACAGCACCAACAAACCCATCGAGACCGTGATCCCGACAAATAGTTTCGTGCGAGTCGACATTGCGTCGTTAGGTTGTTCTTTGCCGGGGGAACACACTACGACCATCGCGCGGAACGGGTCCGCGCATAGGTTCTTCCTTTCCTGGTCGCCGCTGAAATCCTAATTTTGTTACGGGCTTTTAAGTAGCTTACTGACGTAACGCAAACGAAGACCGATTTTGCAGTTTGGCCATTGACGTGAGCGGTCTGGCGGGGGATTTTGACTTCCACTGGTAACCGATTACTTTCGTTATGATCGGGCGCAGCATACTTTCTGCAACTCCGGTTCGCTGTGTCAAGATCAACTCCAAACGTGCGGAATGACAGTGGCCAATACTAATTCGCAATTACCCGGGAATCAGGTTGCCCCGAGTCACGCCAGTCGCCGGGCTTCTGAAACATCGGAAGCGTTGGGTCAGGATGCCGGCAGAGCTGAAGTTCCAGCCATCTTATACGCCGATGTTGATGGCAATCTTAATGCTTGTAATGAGACTGCTCTGAAGATGTTTGGGCGTGCCGCTGCGGAAGTTCTGGGTCGAACCCTGGGGGCGCTAATCGAGGGGAGGCAAGGGGGCGAACCCTCGAGACTCCAGCGGAACATGTTGGAGTCCGTATTGAAGCAAGGACAATATCGAAGTACTGTCCAGTGTCAGCGCGAGGATGAGAAAGAATTTGCCGCAGATTTGTCGGTTACGCTGCTTCGCGACGGCCGCTCCGTCCCAGTCGGGATAGTGGCGACGCTCTTTGCCGCAGACGTTAAATCGAAGGCGGTGACAGTTCCTCGCAAAGCGGAATCGCCGGATTCAGATCAACCCGAGGAATCCACGCACACCGTTTCCCGTGAAATCGACGGCTCGGCCTTCGTTCTTGCCAGTCCGCTGATGCATCGCTTTCTGCGCATGGTGGAGCGCGTGGCCGGCCATACGGAAACCGTGCTGGTGACGGGAGAAACGGGAACTGGCAAAGAGTTGATTGCGCGCACTATTCATCAATCTTCACACCGGCGCAGCCGGCCCTGGATCGATATTAACTGCGCCGCTCTCCCTGAAAACTTAGTAGAGAGTGAGTTGTTTGGGTATGAGAAGGGCGCGTTCACCGGGGCCGACGCTTCGAAACCCGGTTTGTTTGAGATGGCGGACAAGGGTACGCTGTTTCTCGATGAAATTGGCGAACTGCAACTGCACACGCAAGTCAAGCTCTTGCGAGTTTTAGACGGATACCCGTTTTACCGGCTGGGCGGACATCGAAAAATCACGGTGGATGTGCGCATCGTCGCTGCCACGAATCAGGATTTGGAAGCGGCGGTCACAGCCGGGCGGTTTCGGCAGGATTTATTTCATCGTCTGGGCCAGTTTCAACTGCGTGTTCCGCCGCTGCGCGAGCGTCCGGAAGACGTGGTGGCTCTGGCGGAGCATTTTTTGCATCTGAAGTCTCCGCGCAGTTCGTTCGTTCCTGACGCGGTTTCAGCGCTGCTTTCACACTCGTGGCCGGGCAATGTTCGAGAGTTGCGCAATCTGATCGCTCGAGTCGCCGTGCAGGCCACTTATCCGGAGATTCAACCGGCGCAGATCGAGGCGGCGATGTCCGGGAGCCCCACTGCGCTGCGGCAGTCGGCGTCTATGCCGGTGGGCAATCTTGACAGCATGGAAGAACAGATGATCATTCGCGCGCTGGAAAGAAGCGGCGGCCATCGCGGGCAGGCGGCGGATCAGCTGGGCATTTCGCGCCGCACTCTGAGCCGGAAGTTGAAGGAGTACAACATCAACATTACTGCCGGGGAGGGCGCAACCCCGCTTGGACTCATCAGCCTCGAACAGCAGAAATTCTTCCGGGCCCACATCGAGCTCGCGGTCACGTTGAAGAATCAGCAAGGTAAGGAAGTGTCGGTGCAGGGCGTTAACCTGAGCACTGGGGGCATGGGTCTCGACGGGCTGAAAGAGCCCATGCGCTTTGCCGGACTGCTCGAGGTGAGCTTTCCGCTGCCCGATACGGAGACGATTTTTCGCGCCAAGGCCCGAATCGTTTGGATGGGTGATGAAGGCCGCGTGGGGTTACGCTTTGCCGTCATCGATCCCGCACTCTTTGAGCAACTACAGCACTGGACTAACAAGAAGATGAAGGATGAAGGCTGGGATCTGCCCGCGTAACCGAGAGTCCGCCTCCACTTGCGATTCAACTCTAATCTAAACCTTACACAGCCGGGAGATCCTTCGCACCGAATACAGAAACATCTCCCGGAACGCGCAGGCCGGCCTGCCGAATGGCGTTCATGGCCTGGCGAAAATGTTCTTCGCCATCAAACACAAGAGCACGGGAGCCGACCGCGAATGTGTCGCGGTCGCTTACGGCAGGGATCTTGCCGGTTCTCAAAGCGCGGGCGACTAAATTGGGCTGGTAATGCAATTTCTGAGCCGCTGCAAAGACACGGTCCTTGGTTGGCTGTGGAATCGCGGCCGATTGCGGCGCGCGATTCAGGATCGATGAAACCGTGCCGGCGGCGACCCCGGCGTGATCGGCGACGGTCTTAAGTGTGACGGGGGCTGCGGTTTTCGAGATATTTCTGGCGCGCTTGAGCATAGGTTATGGCCTCGTTCCTGGAGCGCTGACTATTGGGTCTGGCAAAACGGTTCGAGAGCACTCGATCAGGAATAGCCACTCGGAAAAACGGGGCGAGACGCGGACAGCGAGGGCCGCGTGACAACTATTCCACTGCACGATCAATCTGCCAAAATCTGCGCGCAAAGTCCAATCGAAAAAAACTATCGCGAGGATAGGAACAATAACGATAGGAACAATAACGTTTCTCCCCGCGAGGGCTTTACGCTTTGGGCGCAAAGCTGCTAATGCACCGGGGCCGGTTGCGGGGCGGCCTGCGGAGCCGTGGCCGCGGGGCCTGAGAAATTAACCTTCGGCACTTCGCGCGATCCCGGAGAAGCTTCGAAGTAAGCTTCGTTGGGCTTGAAGCCGGCGATGCCGGCAAAAAAACTGTTGGGAAATTGCCGGACATAAGTGTTGTAGTCGCGCAGAGTGTCGTTGTAACGCTTGCGTTCGACCGCGATGCGATTCTCCGTGCCGGCAAGTTCGTCCTGCAAACGCAGAAAGTTTTCGTTCGATTTCAATTGCGGATAGTTCTCGACGACCAGAAGCAAGCGTCCGAGCGCGCCATCGAGCTGACCATTGGCTGCGATCTTCTGCTGCGGCGTGCCCGCGGAAAGCAGTGCGGAGCGCGCTTTTGCGATATCGCCGAAAACAGTTTGCTCCTGCTGCGCGTAGCCCTTCACGGTTTCCACCAGGTTGGGGATTAGATCGGCGCGGCGTTGCAGGACGATATCCACCTGCGACCAGGAAGCCTTGACCGCCTCGTCTTTACTGACCAGCGTGTTTTTCACGCTCACATACTGGCCGAAAGTAAACAGGACAATCAATAACACCAGTGCGATTACAACTACGACGGCGATCAGACCTTTGCCCATGAGATTCTCCTGGAAATCATTCGTAAGACCTTTACTACGAACTCGGCGCGCCGGAATCGAGCATTCTATCAACTGCGGCGGTTACTTGTTCGAGGGCGGCCATGTACCGGGCGAAAACGTCCGCCACGTTTAATTGCTGACGCTTCGATACTTGCTCGCGTACGTCCAGCACTTGCAGAAAAGGCGCCGGATCGAATCCAATCTTCTCCGCCAGAGCCTTGATTGCCGGCCTTTTCCCAATTGGCGCTTCAAACCCCAACACGATCAGCGCGTGGCGAAATAGAGTTGCGAAGGATGAGACGGAGCGCGTTAGCAGTTCGCACAGGCGCGCCTCGTTGCCGGAAGCGAGGAGCAGATGCTGGCGCAGCAGCGCGAGTTTTTCCCGCAACTCGTATTCCACTTGCACGCGGTGCAGATTTGAAGGGATCGATAAATCTTTGAAAACATCTTCCCCGTAGAGCACGCGGTGGTGTTGTTTTACGTCCAACAATTCAATGGTAAACACGTCGGCAGACCGTTCGATCTCGTCGCGAGTCATGAATAAGGGCGGCGTTTGCTTCTGCGCGTCCCACCATTTCACGACGGGAGCTAAGACTTGCAGCTTGGCGAAGGACGCGTCGCGAAGCACGCAGAATAAATTCACATTGGAGAATTCAGGGTGGAAATCTCCCGCGACCGCGGAACCGAACAGGATCACGCTTTCCAGATTCGCTCCCGCCGCTTCCCGTAACCGTCCAACAAAGTCGCCGATCTTGTTTTCTGGAACCATTTTCAATCCCTCGCGTGCTACCAACTGCTGCTGGCGCCGCCGCCGCCGGAACTACCGCCGCCGAATCCGCCGAAACCTCCGCCACCGCCAAATCCTCCGCCACCTCCGCCGAATCCGCCCCTGGAGCCGCCACCGCCGCCGAACATGCCGGAAATCAGCATCCAGAAAAGTACGCCGCGAAGGGGAGTGAAAAGAACAACCAGAATGATGATGATGACAAGCACGACGCCGCCAGCGGAGATTCCGTGACCTGGTCGTTGGACTCGACGTTGGGCCGGAACCAACTCCGGGGTGGTGAGTTGAATGCCCGCGTCTTGTGCGATGACGCTCGCAACGCGCGATGTGACGAGCAACACTGCCTGGCTGTAATCGCCGGTCCGCATGATCGGGATCGCTTCCCGCTGAAAACCTCCGGTCTTTCCATCAGGTAGGATCGGTTCCAGTCCGTAACCAACTTCAACCCGGGCGCGATGATCGTTGATGGCGTAGAGAATCAGTACGCCGCGATTCGTAGACTTGCTGCCTATACCCCACTGGTGGAAAAGATCTACCGCGTAACTCTCGATGTCGGAGCCGTCGAGCGTCTTGACCGTCACTACGGCGATTTGCGCGTGGGCCTTCTCATCGATCTGAAGGCAGATCTCGTCCATCTGCGCGATGGAGTTTTGATCGAGAACACCGGCGAAGTCATTTACGTAATTGGAATATTTCAGCTGAGCGACAGGTTCAGCTTGGGCAGCGAGAACCAGCAACAGGAAAACGCCGGCCAGCGCGAAGCACAATTTTGTGCGGCAATCCATGCGAAGGAAAATTGTACAGGAGGCGAGGAGGGAAGAACGATTGCCGCGAAATTCTAGACGACATTCCGCCTCGCAGGGAGAGAACTATAAACATGGAGGAATGATGAAGGAATATAGTTGCCAACCACAGGCGACGCGAGTGCATCTGAATTGAATGATTCGCTATCTCCCGGTCACCGCTCTCGCCGTTGCGCTGGCTACCTTCAGCGCTTGTTCCAATAAAGACAATCCGGACGAAATCCGGCAACGCACGGCGGAGGCTACCGAGACCATGCGCCGCGACACGAAAGCCGTGGTGGAAGGCGTGAAGGAAGGCATGGGCCGCGACAACAAAGCGGTCAACATTAACAAGGCCTCGCGGGAAGATCTGCTTGGATTGCCGGGTTTGACTGAACACGAGGCGGACCGCATTATTGCCGAGCGTCCCTATGACGACGCCCATGATTTGGTCCGGCGTCACGTGCTGCCGCAGGCGGAGTATGACAAGATTAGTGACCGCATCATTGCGGGTCACTGATTCAAGACAGCACTGCGCGCGCGTCTTCCGGTGACTTCCGGGGCGATCCTGCGATATCATCACATGTGATGTTCGCTTCGCGCCAGAACCATCCGTTTCAGACCGACGATTCCCGCCTTGAATCGATTCACGCCAAGGTTATGGCGGGCGTCCGTCTTGATTCCGCTGATGCCCTCACGCTTTACCGCACCGGAGACATTCTTGCCGTGGGCTGGATGGCCAATCACGTCCGCGAGCGCATGCACGGCGATAAGACTTATTTCAACGTCAATCGCCACATCAATCCAACGAATGTTTGTGTGGCGGCGTGCCGCTTGTGCGCATTTGGGCGCAAGAAAGATAGTCAGGGCGCTTATACTATGGCGCTTGATGAGGCTTTCGAGACGGCGGCTTCCGGGTACAGCGAGGCGGTGACGGAGTTTCACATCGTCGGCGGGTTGCATCCGGATCTGCCGTTTCAGTATTTTCTCGATCTCTGCTCCGGTCTCAAACAGCGCTTTCCTCAGGTGCACTTGAAAGCCTTCACGATGGTCGAGGTTGCCTATCTTTCGAAGCGGGCCAAGCTTTCGATTCGCGAGACGCTGGAACAACTCAAAGCCTCTGGCGTGGATTCTTTGCCCGGCGGGGGCGCGGAAATATTTGCGGACAGGGTTCGCCACATTATTTGCGACCATAAGATCGACGGCGACCAATGGCTCGATACCGCGAGAATCGCGCATCAGATCGGGCTGAAATCGAACGCGACCATGCTCTACGGCCACGTGGAGAACGACGAAGACCGCGTCGATCACCTGCTGAAACTGCGCGCGCTGCAAGACGAAACCGGCGGTTTCCAGACCTTCATCCCGCTGGCTTTTCATCCCGATAACACGCCTCTGCAGCACTTGCCAAAAACCACGGGGATGCTCGACATCAAGCAGATTGCGGTGAGCCGGCTGGTGCTCGATAACTTCCCGCACATCAAGTCCTATTGGCAGATGATGACATCGAAGATCGCGCAAATTTCACTGCGCTTCGGCGCGGACGATATGGACGGCACGGTGATCGAGGAAAAGATCTACCACGACGCCGGCGCGACCACTCCGCAAGGCATGCGTCGCGAAGAGTTGGAGCGCCTGATCCGCGCGGCGGGCCGGGAGCCCATCGAGAGAGATACGCTGTACCGGCCGGTTACTCGAACTGAGACTTCGGTCACGGTTGCGGTGTAGGAAGTTTTAAGCACGAGAGCGGGCCTGTCGCCGCGCGCTTGTTTCGGCGGTTGCACTCGCCATCGCATGCCGCAACAGTAAGTTCACCCTCGTCTGGTACCCCTTGCCGTATCCCTTCAGCCAGTCGATAACATCTCCGTCAAGCCGCATGGTCACGGATCTTTTCGGCGGGCGATAGAACTTGCCCATCTCGGCCTTACTCCAGTCCAGAACGAGAGGAATATCCGAAAAATCAATGTCTTCATCTTTCATGGCCCGGATAGCGGCGATGTCTGTTTTTTGTTCCTTGGTGAGCTTCCTCATAGGTTCTCCTTTCGCGCGACTCCGCGGCGCGCGCGGAAATAATCCGGGTTACGTCCTCGCCTTCAGCTTCAAAGACCGTATGCACTACGACGAGGATCGCTCCGTGGCCAATGGCGCCAAAAGTGATCCAGCGTTCCTCTTCAGCGGACGATTCGTCGCGCTGCGTCACTGCGTAGGGGTCGTCGAAGGCCAAGGCGGCGGTCTCAAAGCGCACACGGTGCTTGACTAGGTTCCGCCGATTCTTGGCTTCGTCCCATTCAAAGCGCATGGCCGGTATCCGGCTCTGGTTTTAACCTAACCCAGAGAGTCTTACGATGTCAATACATTCGTACGTACATAAGGGTAGGCCTGCTTGCCCAAAACACAAAGGCCGGAGCGGGGAGTGAATCCCCTGTTCTCCGGCCACTCAAATCAGAGACTCGAAATCTGGAGGTCCTCCTTATAGCTTCTCGAAGAACTCGCACGCCGAGCACGAAATGTAAATCCCGCCCGGAACGCCGCGCTCGCGGTCCTTCATGCGCTTTACGATGCGCGTGGTCTTGCCGCACTTGGGACAATCGGTGCTCTTGCTGGTGTCCATGACCTTCTTTCGGTCCGCTGTTTTTGCGATCTTCGGTCCCACTGCCATAATTCGCTTCTCCTGATGTCAAGTGCGCAGTTCAATCCGGCAAATTTCGCGCGGATGCTTGTAGATGGGATGGCTCAGAAACCCTGACCCGTAAGGCTTACGTGTAATCGGGAGCCCACCCGGGAAGACTGTGCAGACTGCGTGCTGGCTCGCTTCCGTCATCTTCGATTTTACAGTAAGGTTGAGCTGGTTGTCTTGCTGCACGCATTTTGTCGAGGAGTTCATGCCGCGAACTCTGGGCCCCATACTGAAGACCGTTCTATTCACGATCCTTGTTCCCGGGTTCGTTACCTTACGTGTCCCTTACGATCTGCTCGGGCAAAAATATGTGCCTGGTCATGGCCGGCTGAGCTGGCTGGGCATAGTGTGCCTTGCGATGGGAGCCGTTATTTATTTTTCCTGCGCCTGGGAGTTCGCTGTGCGTGGATTAGGTACGCCCGCGCCGATCGCTCCCACAAAATTCCTCGTGGTAAGCGGGCTGCACCGCTATGTGCGCAATCCGATGTATGTTGGCGTGTTGCTGGTAATCCTGGGGCAAGCCGCGTTGTTTCACGCTCCGCGTCTGGCGATGTATGGGGCGGCGTGCATTTTCCTCGCACATCTCTTTGTGGTTTTCTACGAAGAGCCGACGCTGCGCCGTCAATTTGGAGAATCGTACGAGCGATATCGTCGTAGTGTGCCGCGCTGGATTCCGCGATTTGGGAGTTGAGCAACTTCAGCGTATCTCTCGTTGACCCGGCTCCCCCGCCCCTGCTACCGTCAAATGTTTGCCCTTCTGCGTATGGTGATTCTGCCGGTGGCAAACCTCTGGCCACGCCGTTGTTCTGGCTAGACATTCACTTGTGGAGATTTCATCATGTCGGCCATCAAATTTCGCGGTGTGGATTTCATCCAGTTCGATGCGTTGCTCACCGAAGAAGAACGCCTGGTTCGCGACACCACTCGCCAGTTCATTGAGGACAACCTTGTTCCCATCATCGAGGAGTGCAACCGCGCCGGGCGCTTTCCGCGCGAACTGGTCAAGCCCATGGCCGATCTCGGATTCTTCGGCGCGTCGCTCAAAGGCTACGGCTGCGCTGGCATGGGCAATGTCGAATACGGATTGATGACGCAGGAACTCGAACGCGGCGACTCCGGCGTGCGCAGCTTCGTCAGCGTGCAGTCGGCGCTTTGCATGTATCCGATCTATGAATTTGGCAGCGAGGAGCAGAAGGAAACTTGGCTGCCGGCCATGCAAAAGGGCGAAAAGCTTGGCTGCTTCGGGCTTACCGAGCCCGGATTCGGATCGAATCCCGGAGGGATGTTGACCCGCGCCCGTAAAGTCGGCAACGAATATATTCTCAACGGCGAGAAAATGTGGATCACTTCCGGCACCATCGCCGATGTTGCGATCATCTGGGCCAAGGTTGAAAACGAAGACAACAAGATTCGCGGGTTTCTGGTTCAAACGAACCGTCCGGGATTTTCCGCCGACGATGTTCACGGCAAGTGGTCGCTGCGCGCATCGGTTACATCAGGGTTGTCGTTGCAGGACGTACACATTCCTGAGGCGAATTTGCTGCCGAAAAGCGACGGATTAAAATCGCCGCTGATGTGCCTGAATCAGGCGCGTTACGGAATTGCCTGGGGAGCAATCGGCGCGGCCATGTCCTGCTACGATTGCGCGCTGCAATATGCGATTTTGCGTAAGCAGTGGCGCGACCAGCCCATCGCCTCGCACCAGCTCGTGCAAGACAAGCTCACCTGGATGATCAGCGAAATCACCAAAGCGCAACTGCTAGTGCTGCAAGTCGGACGCCTGAAGGATGCGGGCAAGGTCGAGCACCAGCACATCTCCATGGCCAAGCGCAACAACGTCTGGATGGCTCTCGAGTGCGCCCGCCTCTCCCGCGACATCCTCGGCGCCAACGGCGTGGCCGACGACTATCCCATCATGCGCCACATGATGAACCTGGAATCGGTGAAGACCTACGAAGGCACCCACGATGTGCACTCGCTGATCATTGGGCAGAGCGTGACGGGGATTGACGCGTTTTGAGAGAGAACTTGATTTAACTCCGGCGCACTCGGACTTTTTGATCGGTCACGACGACAAAGCACCCGGACCAAGCACCGATGGCTTCGTCGCGAAAGACCTCTTCTACACGTTCTACAAGCTTGAGACGGCTGGGCGAGCGGAGTCTAATCAACACAATCCCATGATGGGTGCCGAGCGCGAACCGCCGAGCATCCGAGAAATCCAGATCTTGCGTGATCAACAGCCGTTGTTCTCGCTGCGCTGCGCGCCAAAGATCGGCATCGTTGCAGCCCGAGAGCCCCTCATCCGGCATGGTGTGAACGTCGTGTCCAAAGCTACGCAGGCGGAATGCAATTTGCAGCGGTAAGTTTTCGTCCAACTTAGCCTTCATCGAATGTCGGGAGCCGCGGCGACCGGCAGATCCTCCTCGGCCGATGCTGCCGCGAACGCAATGGCGGCGCGAATATCTTCCTTCGTCAACGTGGGAAAATCCTCAAGAATCTCTTCTGCGGAATCCCCCGCTGCAAGACTTGCTAGCACGGTGCGGAGCAGAACACGCGTTCCTTTGAATATCGGTTCCCCGCCACAGACGTGGGGATTACGAACGATGTGGTCGCCGAATCGATCATGATAAGCGTCTGCGCCAGTCACACCTAAGCTCCTTTGCTGATCATCTTAGCACGGTTCGTAATTTTCACCGCCGATTCGCATGTTGCTGATAAGGCATTAGTTAGCTAAGTCTTCGATACCGCCATTCTTCGCAAACTAGTGATTGAGGTAAAGATAGGAGCCCCGCCACTTGGGTTCTGGATTGGAGCCATGGAAATGAAGAAAGTTCTGCGGAAGTTGCGGGTATTTACTGGCAGACTAAACTCTAGCGTATTTCTAGAGTCCCTGGTGACGTGGGGATTCCGCCTCTATGCAGTCTGGGAAATCCTCAGACTTCTGTTTAAGCGCTAGAACAAGCAGCGAGGGTCGGGAGTTATTCCTCCCGGCCCGGCTTGCGATTGTGAAGGTAGAGCCTAGTGAAGAAAGATGACGATCTAAATGACCTAATCCGCGAAGAGAGCAACCGAGGCAGAAAGCGGCCGATCGACATGGACGCAATCAGGGACCACCAAGGGCGGCGGAACGAGGTAGTCGAAATATTTCGTAACGGTACGCGGCAGGAGCTGCAGGCGCTTCTCAAGAAATGGGATTACTCGAAAGAGCGGATCGACTTCATCCTCGCAGAGTTCGACACCGCACGCGGTCAGCAATCTTCTTAGTCGCCGCGTCGGCCCGGGCACGGTTCTCAGGCGTCATCTTGTCGGCGCGATCGTTGATCTCAGCTGCTATGCGCTCGGCCAGTTCCTCCAACCGATCTTCCTTCGGGCGCTTTAGTTTGGCTACGGCCATCGGATTCCTTTGTCTGGCGATGATTCTACCACTCCCATTGTCGCTAACGGATTAAGATGATGCAAGACTGACTTTGGTAACGTTGCGGACTACCGCAGACTCAGGACGAGGTCAGGCTAATCCCGCCCCACGCCCTTACTCCGCCGCATTCTTCGCCAGCGCTTCCCGGAGCAGCATCTTAATGTACGTCTGATAACCCAGACCTTTTTCCGCCGCCAACCGGCGCGCGGCCTCGAGGTCTGCTTTGGAAATACGCAGCGTGACAGGTTGAGAGAGCTTCGCTCCCTGAATTACTTTGCCCAACGTAACGGTTGGCCTCTGTTTCATGCGCCGACGGATTTCCATCTCGATTTCAGGACGTCGAGAATCCCACCATTCCGCTTCCTTTGCCTCGCTGGAAAACTTAGGAATCGCCGCCTGCTTCATTTTCGCTTTTGCCATATCTATACCGGTCCCCACTCCTTAAAATACAAAGCCGTCGTATCTTTATCGGCGGCCCAACCCGTGATGGGACGCATTGCCTCGTTCCGCACTGCGAATACGACCGCTAATATGCGGCCCGCTCGGGTCGAGCCGACTGCAATCCACCGATCCTCATACCCCACCATCTCGTCCTCCAGAAGAACGTGGTTCCCCGACAAGACGTCCTCTGCCTCAGATCGACTGATGCCATGCCGCGCGAGGTGCCGTTGATTGTTCTTGTCCCACTCGAACTCGCGGGGTGCTTCCACCCAGTCAAGTGTACATTAAATGTACATACAAGTTTTGTTGCGGATCGGTTTGAGGGGATGCCTTGCGGGTCAGGCGGTTGGCTTCTCCCGCGGCGGCTCCACCGCGAGGAACTCGTCCACGAAGCGCGGCCCGTAGCTCTCCAGCAAAGCCGGCACGCGCTGCGAATCGCTCGACCGCAGAATCAGTCCCGCATGATGATGCCTCTTAATCCGCAAGAGTACTTCCGGATCGCTGTACCCCGAAGTATCCGGCCACTCCTGCCTTGCCAGCGAAAGAACCACTCCCGCATAATCCTCGCGCACCGGCGGCAGCTTGTACGAGCCGTCACCGCTGGCGATCTCGATGCGCGCCCACTCGCGCCACAGATTAATTCCTGTGGCCGCCTCAACCATCTCGTTGATGTAAGCTCCGCCCACGCGCGCCGCGCACTCCAAAAAGTAAAAATGGCCATCCGCATAGGCCTGGATAAATTCAGCGTGCGCCACGCCGCGGACCAAGCCCAGCGCCGCAATCAGAGTGCGGTTCATCTCGCGCAGGGCGGCGTCGGTGTCGTTTCCGCGAGGAACAGTGAACGTGGTGAACACTCCGCCGCCTTGCGCGACGTTCATGGGCGGCTTTCCGTACTTGCTTACATTCATGAAAACCACTTCGTTTTCGGAGACCACCGAATCCACATGGTAGACGTCTCCAGGAACAAACTTCTCCAGCAGGTAGGAAGATTGCTTATCTCCCAGTTGATCGAGGATCGGCCACAGTTCGTCGGCGCTGTGGAGTTTCTTGATGCCGATCGCCGAGGCCTCCTGCCGAGGCTTTAGCACCCATGGTCCGGGAACGTGATCGAGGTAGTGGCGAATGTCGGCGTGGTTGACGACCGGTACAAAATCCGGGACGCGAATGCCCTGATCGAGCGCACGTATGCGCATGGCCAGCTTGTCGCGGAAGTAGCGCATGGTGGTGAGGCCCATGCCGGGCACGCGCAAATGTTCGCGCAGAGTCGATGCCGTTTCCATGTCGAACTCGTCGAGCGCGACGATGCGGTCGATTTTCCGCGACCGCGCCAGATGAGTGACCGCCTGCACGGTATCGGCGAGCGGAAGGTTGGCGGGAAGATAAAACGTTTCTTCCAAAACTTCGCGGGGCCAGTCGGCATCGCGCAGCTTTTCCGCCGTGAGCAGGATTACGCTGCATCCCTGGCGCTTGCACTCGCGCATGAACTCCTGTCCCTTTTCGTACGTGGTGATGCAAAGGAAAGTCAGTGGATGCACTTCCGGCATGAGGCTCCTTTTCGTAACAGGCTTGCGAGAATACCACGGCGCAATCGGCTTTCCGCATCGCTATTTTTGCATGGCTGCCCCGCAAATTTGCCTACAGTCTAATCCGTCTTGACGGGAACCGGCGGAATGGAGGATCATGCGCGGTGCTCTGGTGGGCGTACGGCTGCCCAGACCTTGGAGGCTCGGAATGGCTACACAAACTCGTCCGGAAGGTAAGGCCCGCAGTTTTGGGGAGAACATTGAAAGCGACCTGGCGTCGCGATTTCTGCGCGTGGTGGAAGTTGCGGCGATCGCTTCGGCGCGCACTATGGGACAGGGCGAACGCAAGCTCTCCGACCAGGTGGCCACCGAGGCCATGCGCCATACGATGGATTCTATCCCCATGCGCGGAACCATCGTGATCGGCGAAGGCGAGCGCGATGAAGCTCCTATGCTTTATATAGGGGAAAAAGTGGGCGCCGAATTCACCGATGGGCGCGAAGTGCCCGAGGTCGACATCGCCGTCGATCCGCTGGAAGGAACGAATCTTTGCGCTACCGGAGCGCCCGGTTCGATTACGGTGCTCGCGGCCTCAGAACGCGGAGGGCTGCTCAACGCTCCCGATTGTTACATGGAAAAAATTGTGGTGGGGCCTTCCTGCAAGAATGCAGTCGAGCTTGACGCTCCAGTGGCCGACAATCTGAAGAACATCGCAAAAAGATTGGAACGAGACGTCGAAGACCTGGTGGTGATTGTGCTGGATCGGCCGCGCCACGAAAAGTTGATTGCCGATATTCGGGCTGCGGGCGCCCGCATCCGCCTAATCGGAGATGGCGACCTTTCGGCCGGCATTGCTGCCGCCGTCATCGGGACGGGCGTACACGTAGTCATGGGATCGGGCGGCGCACCGGAAGGCGTGATCACCGCCGCCGCCATTCGCTGCCTGAATGGATATATGCTGGGCCGCTTGGTGGTGAAGCCTGACCAGGAAGAGCGCCTGGTTCGCATGGGCGTGAAAGACAAGAATCGGATCTACGAAGCCGAGGATCTCGCTCCCGGCAAGCAACTCATCTTTGCCGCCACCGGCGTCACTGACGGCGCGCTGCTGAAGGGCGTGCGCTTCTTCGGAGAAGGCACGCGAACTTCCTCGGTGATTCTGACCCATCAGACCGGCAAGGTGCGCTTCATCGAGAGCATTCACCTGGAAAAGGGGCCAGACATCAAGGTGAGGTTCGCCTAGAGATTCGCCTCAGCGTCCCTATTTCACGTACTCCGAACCCTTCTTAATATCCTCGGGAATATCCGGGAAGGGCGGAAAATCCTGCGAGTATCCCTTGAGCAGACTCACTGTCACTTCCGCGCGCTGGGTGCCGTCGTGGATGGCGATCTTGTGAGGCCTGGCTTTGGAGTAGCCCTCCCACAGCGAAACGCCGGCGTAGGCGCCGTCTTTGCGCAGAATGTAATACGTCATGTCGAGAAAGCGCAGCTTGTTCATGTCGCTGTTGTAGTTGCGGACGATACGCTTGAGCGCATCCATGCCGGCTTCCTGGGGGGACATGCCGTGGCGCATATTTTCAACGATGGTATGCGCGCCCGCGACTTTGATGTTTTCTTCGCCACTGCCGGTCGCTCCAGCCGAGCCGATATCCTGATCGGTGTAGCAGCCGGCGCCGATGATCGGTGAATCGCCGCAGCGGCCGGGCAGTTTGAAGGCAAGCCCGCTGGTGGTGGTCACGCCGGAAATTTCGCCTTTCTCGTTCAGCGCGGAACAGTGGATGGTTCCAGTGGGCGGGAACATGACTTTGCGCACGGCTGCGAGTTGATGTTCGGGTTCGATGCCAAGGTCGGCCGCGCGCGCTTGCAGGTTTTCGATTTTTTGCCGCCACAGTTCCGATCGCGGCGTGTCTTTGTTCGAAGGAAGCTGCCAGTGCGGATCGGCGATGCCTGGTCCCCACCAGTCGTCTGTGGAGTGAAATTCTTTCCAGAGCAGCCAAATCTTGCGCGAACGTTCCGTGAGCAGGTTCTCGCGGGGATAGCCTACAGCGACGGCGAAGCGCTCCGCACCTTCGCCCACCAGCATGACGTGTCCGGTGTGCTCCATCACGGCCTTCGACACCAGCGCGACGTTCTTGATGTTGCGCACGCCTCCGACCGAGCCGGCGCGGCGCGTGGGTCCATGCATGCAGCAGGCGTCGAGTTCGACCACACCTTCCTCGTTGGGCAGTCCGCCGAGGCCGACGGAGTCGTCGTTGGGATCGTCTTCCGGTCCCTTGACCACTCGGAGCGCGGCGTCGAGCGTGTCGCCTCCGGCTTTCAGGAAGGCGAATGCGTCCTCGAGGTAAGCGTAGCCATTGTTGGCGCAGACGATGATGGGGCGCTTGTGCGGGCCGGATTCTTCGCCGTGTTCCTGAGCGCTGGCTGCCGGTTTGGCATCTTCCCCCTGGGCTCGGGTTCCAACTCCTGCGGCAACGGCTCCGAGAACGGACGTCTTAACGAAATCACGGCGCGAGAATGTCATGTTCCTCCGGCTGGTATGGAAGCGGGAAGCATATCATGCCGGACAATCCACGGGCGCGGTGAAGGTCTGCCCTGTGGATCGTGTAGCGGAGACATTCCTGGGCGCTGCGGTCAACAGGTCTTTACTCGGGCGACTGAGGTTCCTAACTCCGGAGAGATATGGATACCCCTAGGCAGCCCGCGGTATTGGAATCACCACCTTAGAAGGAAAATGCAATTTAATCTATGTGGCACAATCACTTGCGGGTAAGATCTTGCTCTCAAGGGAGTTAGACGATGCCCGCGCCGATTGATTCGATGCAACTCCTCCGCTGTGGCTATGATGGGCCGGATTTGGTTTGGGGCGCAAGGTCAGATGTCACAATGGTTCGCTGTGACAAGGGTGTACCGCAATGCTCCCAATGGCTGATGCTGGCCATCCTCAACGCCCCTCAATGACGTCAATGATTCGGGTAATTCGCGCGCGGCTGGTGGCCACGCCGTCAAGGTTCAGCGGCACATGATCGAACTCGACGAAGACCTGGAAACGCCCGCTCGACCCGTGCTTGGTCCGAGCGTTCGAGTAATTAGCCACGACTGTCTCCACCCGGCCGAAAAGTATTTTTCGCACCTGATCGTATGTCCTAGCGCCTTCTATCAGGGGCTCGTCCTCGGCATCCACTTCGATTCTAAGATCAGCGTAGCGACCCTCGTCCCGTCGTGTCTCCAACAGCACACGGAGCTTTCGGGAAGCTGAGAGAAATGCTCCTCGGGCCGGGGATTTTGATGTGAGCCCTGCAATCGAAAAAACCACCTCTCTGAGAAACTCGTCCGCCGTTAGGCTCTTCGATGCTGACACGGCTGTCAGAGATTGGCTTATGCGGAATAGCCTGTCGCATATCTCTCCGAAATCCTGAGGCCTCCTCTCAGGCTTAGGTTGGGTGCAGTGCTCATAGAGACCTAAGAAGGTTTCGGCCGCATCCGCGAACCAGCCGCTGCCCAGCCGACTCTTTAAGGCGCGCATGTTGTCCGCGACGCCAAGTGGCACGGGATCGCTACCCGTTGCGACAAAAAAGAGGAGCTGTCCGAATGAATAGACGTCAGTCGTGGCGGCATGGGCGCTGGCGGCGGAGGGCGTAGCATATTGTTCGGGCGAGGCGTAGTAGATTGAGCCCATGCCTTCCTTTGTGAATACTTGGCTGGCTGTGGAAAACCACGCTAGGTCGAAGTCCGTGAGAAAAGGTAGCCAATCGCCCGTCGGCTCGTCGTACTTCATGACGATATTCTCGGGCTTCACGTCTCGATGCACGACACCCCGGGCATGGGCGTGCCGCAGGGTGTCTGCGATCATCAGGAGCACTCGTACGTTGGCTTGCGGATCGTCGAGAGTTCCAGAAAAACTCCTGAGGTTCGGCCCATCGATAAAGTCCATGTAAAACCCAAGCGGGCACTTCGTGAGACGGTGGACCTTGACAATCTGGGGGTGATCCATTTGGCTCATCGCGCTATACCCCCGATTGAACCGGCGGATCTTTTCGGCTATCGGTAGATCCTGGGCGTGGTAGCCCTTGTAGGCTAGCGGCAGGGCCGTGGGCTCGCCCTGGAGCCTCCAGACGGTTCCGAATGTCCCTGACCCTAGCCTCTCGCGGATCGTTCCGGACGGAGTGACCGTGCCGGTCTCAACCACGCAAAGCGCCGCAAGCCGCTGGACAGCGGAGTTGTAGGAGGCGACGAATTTCGGCCGGCGCTGTAGCCCGGGGATTTGCGATTGCTTCTCAAACCAGTTTAGGACCGGCTCCAGCATCTGGCAGGCTGTCCTATGCCCCTCGGCCTTCCAGCGGTTCAAATCCCCAAAGTCGGAGGCCGTCTTGGATTGGTACTCTTGCAGGTGCTTTTCGGCTTCGCGCTCGATCGCGACGGCGCGCTCTTCGTTCAAAATTGGGGCCGAGCGCGGGATAAAGCCAGTCCCCAGTACGAGTCGGCCTGCGATGTCGCCCCGAAAAACAGGGGTCTGTAGTCCTGACTGTGCAAAGGCTCGTGACGCGTAATCGTAGAGCCCTGTCACTGTTACCATTCCTTCCGAGTCCGCTGCGTCCCCGAGCAGTCCTTGAAGAATTTCAAGGGTGAAGACCCCATGCCCAAGCTTGGAGTCCTCATATGCTAGCTGGTCCCCGCGGCACGCCGCCAAGACCACCCTACCCTGAGGAAGGGCCGGAATGCTCTCACCTATGTCGTGCGAGCGTATGTCAACGCCAGTGGCGGACAGGCCACGAGGGGACGCCGCTCCCGCGTGGCAGCAGTCTAAGATAACTAGGACTGTTGCGGACTCATGCGCCAACCTTATAATGAGCTTTATCAAATAATCGAGGTCGACGCCCTCATCCCCGGCCTCCGAGTCCACCGTTACCAAATAGACGCCAACATCGGTCGCCCAGCCGTGACCCGAAAAATAGAAGAGGTAGCTTTCCGCCGGCGTCCGGAACAGAGATTCGAG
>Ga0302218_10000023_pt1 | contig 100899 bp, 89 predicted proteins | sample II_Palsa_E1_1_FD_194567 | JGI IMG/M metagenome (GOLD analysis project Ga0302218, IMG submission 194567) | Peat permafrost microbial communities from Stordalen Mire near Abisko, Sweden - II_Palsa_E1_1 | ecosystem: Environmental > Terrestrial > Soil > Palsa > Peat permafrost | place: Sweden... | reverse complement strand
GCCTCCACTTGCTTCAGCGCCCCGATCATCTGCGCCTCTGTGTGCCTGCTCTTCGACATACCTTCTTCCCCTTCCTTTCGCAAAAATCATACTTGCCTTTGTGCGGAAAGAGGGGAGCAGGTCAACAGGATGGCTCTGTTTTCTCCCTGTCCGCCCGGATATCGCCAGATCTCCGGATGCCGGTCGTAGCGTTTGTAAAGCCAGTCGCCCATGAAGGTAGTGGGGTCATAGCGTGGAGATGAGGAAAAACCTCACCCTTTGCCTAGATCGGCTTCCAGTTTCTCGATTAGGCCGATATGAACCTTCGTCGGCATAGGAGCTTCCGAGAAGTACTTTTTCTCAGAGAACAGAGCGTTGCCACGACGCTGGATGCTAAAGGGCGCTGCAATGAGCGGGTTCAAGGTATGGTCGAAGTCGAGTCCAAAATGAGTGAGTTCATATGGTCGCCTCTGCCAAAGATATTGTTCTCCAACGTCTGTTACAGCTTTCTGTAAATTAGCGAAGGCTGGATGAACGGCCAGCAGATCAATATCACTATTAATTACGATGTCGCTAATGTATTGCTTGCGCTTAATCATCCCAGATTTGTACGTCAATCCTAGTTCTTGAGCACCCCAAGTGAGCGCCTCTTCCAGTACTTGCTCTGATGCTTCAGTAGAAGTACTCGTGTCTACAATCAGCGCTCCGGTGAAAATCGTCAACTTGTTGACGTTTATGCCTTTCCATCTGCCCTCGAAAAAGTTAACGCCTTTGTCTTCATTGGTCTCCTCAAAGTTCTTTGGGTACTTTTGAAATTGAAAACGTTCAATAAGCGATCCAATGATTTCAGGAAAGAAAGCCTTTCCCTGCGCATTCAGTTCAGCGCCTTCTATGTAAGCAAGCACTCTAGCCAGCGGCACCGACACGAGCTGCATCAGCCCATTCTCCTTTGAGGTAATACAAATTGTGTTCAGACTCAGGCGCTTTCTTTGGAGCCGCGTCACTAGCACTTTCGTCCCAAGGTGTACTGTCTTTGTTTGACGCGCCCGTTGCGATTTCTCGCTCCCACGCCAATTCGTAAACTGCTACTTGATTCTCGATCTCAATTTCTGTTTCGACATCCCTTTCGATCTCTGGGGCTTCAGCATCGAAACTTTCAACTTCCAGTTCTCGCATGTTCGTATGAGTTGCGCGGTCGAGGACTTTACTGAAGGGCACGAATCGCACTTCTAGTCCCACGTCCAATCCGTCAGCCAAGCGTAAGAGTGTATTCAACGTGGGTTTGGTTTCGGCGTTTGGGTCTTCGAGAATTGAAATTCGCTCTTGCGCCATGATCGGGTTAGCGCTTCTACCCAGAGCGAGCTGCGACATTCCCCGCTGTTCGCGTAATGCGCGCAGTTGAAAACAGACACTTGTATACACATTTTCTAAATTGAACGCCGCGCGAAATTCACGGTCTTTCAAACTGTTAAAGAGGTCGAGCTTATTGGTAGCGATGCTCAACGATTCGTCTCCTGTCGGCATTAACAATCGCCATTCTGTCTACTGCAATTATGGGAGCACTGCGGGGCACAAATTCGTCGCCCTGTTCGAGGGCTGGGAATAGGATGGAGAATTGCCGATCTTCTGGCCCACGAAATCCCAGCAGCCTGTATTGGGTATTCATCCAGCGAACTCTAATCTCGACGATACCTTCATAGTCATCGAGATTGCTGGCGAGAGGACGTATCCAAAGTGCGGTCCCCGCTAGTTGCAGCAGAATGCGCTGTATCTTCGCCCGTGCCTTGACGGGCACAATGCGTTTATCCATAAGCCAATCCCGAATGGGATTCGTGCCGCGCTCGTCAACGTAATCGAAGAACACCCATTCATCCATAAGTTATGATAAATAAATCATATATGCAAGTATTTTCTTGACTTCGTACTATGATAATCTTATCATGTCTCTCATGGTAATGAAAACAAAAGGCCAACATCCAATGAAACCCCAAGGGACGTTGGCCTTAGTTTCTTGTGGGGCTGCTAGGCGCGCCGGATGGGTTCCCACCTGCCCCGGCGAGGGTTCAATTCCCTCTAGCTCCACCAACCACTAATCTCCCCGCAAGCGGGTGCAACCGCCAGCGGGGAACGTCCTCGGGTATGAGCCAAGGACAGGGTTTGGTAACCCGCTGTCATTTTGGCTCTATGGCCCGAAGAAAGCAAGGCCAAAATGACGTGCCACAATTGCCGAATCCAAATGGTCAAAGCCGGATTCTACGGAGAGAAAAAAGTTCAACGCTGGAAGTGCCAGCAATGCAACAAGCGATTCGCAGAGCCGCAAGCAAAACCCTTCGGTACAGATGTACGTCTCCCCGCTGAAAAAGTAGCCATGATTCTCAAGTGCCTTGTAGAAGGCAACTCTGTACGTTCCACGTCACGATTGTGCGATGTGGAGAAGCGCACCGTATTGAATCTGCTCAAAACGGCTGGCGATTATTGTGAGCGATTCATGGAGAGAACATTGCGCGACGTGCCAGTGAAAGAACTGGCGCTAGATGAGTGTTGGAGTTACGTGCAAAAGAAAGAAGGTCACAAACACTTGCACGAGAAGGACGATGACAGCATTGGCGATCAGTACGTGTATATCGCCCTTGAGCGCAATACGAAGTTGGTAGTAGCGTGGCATCTGGGAAAGCGCAACCGAGATAACACTTATGCATTCATCTCGAAAGTGCGGAAGGCCACAGCGAATGAGCGATTCGAGATTGCAACGGATGCGTGGCCGTCATACATTCCAGAGATTGACCTACAACTCTCGGATCGCGCCAACCACAGCGTTGTTGTGAAGGTCTATGAGCACATCGTAGAAGAGGGGAGGGAACGTTACAGTCCGGGGAGGTTCGTGCGGGTCGAAAAGTCGGTCGGGAGCGGGGTCCCAGACTTGGGACGCGCCAGTACGTCGCATGTGGAGCGCAAGAACGGCAGTCTGCGGCAGTGGTGCAAGAGGCTCACGCGCCTCTCTTATGCTTTCTCAAAGAAGAAGGAAAACCTTCGAGCAGCCCTCGCACTTCATTTTTGGTATTACAATTTCGCCCGTATTCACAGCTCGATTCGAGTCACTCCGGCCCAAGAGTCGCAAGTGACTGACCACATCTGGAATTTTGAGGAGCTTATGTCCACGCTATGACCCCACTACCGCCCATGAATAGCCAGTCTGTCAACGACGAGACGATGGCACTTGCCAAAACCGCCAACGCAATGCGAGCCCAAGCCATATCGTTGGGCGCACTCTAACACATCGGTGGCAAAGTGTGCAGCAACAGCTGCCTGGTTTCGCAGCGGACTGCTTATGCTGCGGCCACTTCGCCCACGATCGCTTCATCCACGTAGCACCAGATCCAGGCCTCGCCGGGTTCGACGGAGCGCATTACGGGATGTTTGCTGTGGTGGAAATGTTTGGTGGCGTGTTTGTTCTTGGAGGAATCGCAGCATCCGACCTTGCCGCATACCATGCACATGCGGAGATGAACCCACGTGTCTCCAATCTTTACGCACTCTTCACAGACGTGTTTGTCTGTGGTTTCGATTTGGATCTGATCCAGATGTTTGCATTTGGCTGACATTACGTTCTCCTAGAATTTTTCTCTCACCAGTTGCCGTTCAAAGCCGTTCAAGTTCCTTGCGTTCCCAGTGCGCCAGGTTTGCACCGGCTTCGTAGGTACTCTGCAGAAAAGCGAGCAGCGCATCGCGCGGGGACGCAGATTTACGCATATCTTCGTACATCAGAAGGAACTCCTTCATTTGCGGATGGTAGAAGGCGGCCGCGGGTTCAACTTTTTGTTCGGAGAAGCCGGGGGGCTCGGGCGCAGCGTAGGCGTAGAACGCGGGGCCCTTAATGCCGCCGCCGCCGGGCCAGAAGCCGGCGCTGATAACTTCATGGGAGTAGGCCTCACGGGTGATGGGATCGGCGCCCGCGCGCTCGGGAGCGCGCCGTCCGGAGAAGCGCGTGACACACAGGTCAAAGCTGCCCCAGAAGAAATGTACGGGACTGTCTTTGCCGATAAACCGGGAGCGAAATTCCTGGAAGACGCTGTCACACAGAATTAATATCTGCCAGAAGCGGCGCGCATATTCGGGATCGTAGGAGGCGTGTTGCGTGTCGGTTTCGAAGCGGACGGGATTCGGCACTTCGACCGGCATCGTCCAGATCTTTACTGCAATGCCCAGCGACCGCAAGGCGGACATGAATTCGGCGTAGAAGCCGGCGACGGTTTGCGGCTTCAGAGGAAAACTTTTCACTGAGTTCCAGCTGGTCTGAATAGTGAGCTTGTGTTCGAGGAAATCGAATTGGATTTCAAAAATGCCCTCACCGTAAGGAATGGCTGACGTGGTGAGGCCGCGCGCATTCACGTATAGCGGAACCTCCCACCAATGATTCACGCGAGGGCTTTGGGCGAGGCGTACCTTACCTACGATCTGGGTCCACATGTGGAGAGTGTCGTAGGTATCCTGCCAGGCATCCAGAGGTAGTTCAGGCCAGGAGTGCGTGTTTGGGATGCTTGAAAGTACAGCCATAAAGAACCTCGGCTTCGCGAATCAGGAAATGGTAACACCATTCCCAGCGGCACATTGGCGGCTAGAGCTGCCGTTAGTATTTATCGGCTTTACGGAGCGAAACAGCCGCACTAGGGCTTCTTCGGCGGCAGATACTTCTTCTCGATCGAGGCCACGACCACATAGTTCGGATCGACCATTTCGTTGAGATGAATCCTGGCGACCTTTGAGAGCAGTTCGTAGGCGTCAAGTTCCGACAAACCATAATCCTTGTGGATCCAGTGAACCAGTTCGGTAAAGGCGATGCGCAGGGCGTCGTCGAGCGGGCGGTAGGCGCCGACGGTCATGATGGCGTCGTCGTTCTCGAATTGCGGCCAGGCGATAGTGCGGCCTTTGATGACGCTGAGTTGCACGCGCGCCTTCAGCGGGACTTCGATGGCGGTGCCGGCGATTTCGCCGTCGCCCATGGCGGCGTGGCCATCGCCAATGTAGAAGAGTCCGCCTTTTACATTCACGGGAAAATAAACCGTGTTGCCGACGCTGGCTTCGGGTGAATCCATGTTGCCGCCGAATTCGGCGGGGACCACCGAGCTGCGGGCTTCGCCCTCGGCGGGCGCGACGCCGATGCAGCCGAAGAAAGGATGGAGCGGAATCTTCACGGAGAAATCGGTGTCGAGCGCTTTGAACGTGGCGGTGTTGGCCGCGTGATCGATGTGGTAGTACCAGATGCGCTCGGGCAACGGCGGATGCAGCATGGGCGTGTAGTTGGTTTCGTTCAGAGCGCCGAATCCTGGTGCAAACGCGCCCACACCGGTATCGCCATCGACATCGAGCTGGAGAATCTTGACGGCCAGCGTGTCACCGGGTTCGGCGCCTTCGACCAAGAACGGTCCGGTCAGGGGATTGTCGCCCTTCACCATGCTCAGCGTGTCGCCGGGTTTTCTGAGGACGTTGCCGAAGCAATCGAGCGTGTTGGTGTCGAGAATGTCGCCGGACTTCAAGTGCGCCACCGGCTCCGCCGTCGCGAACAAATACTTCACGTTGGCGTTGGTGGCGGTGTAGTGGACGGTGTTTTGCGCTAGGGCTGAACCAATCAGCAGCAGGACGGCGAGAGCGCGAGGGATCACGGAGAGCCTCCGGGGTGGATTGTCAATTGTAGCGAAGGGGCCGGTCGCCCATAGTCACTCTGGAATTTCGCTGGGCTGTCCATCCATCTCTCGCCTAATGCTCAGTGCCCATCGCCACACCTTCTTGCGGAAGGGCATCGACGTGAATTGCTTGCCCGTTTCTAGAGCAGCCATCGCAATCACCCTGGGGCTGTCCAGTACCTCATCCATAGACCGACCGGCTTTGTTCGATGCTGTTTGGAGCGCGGCACAAAGTCTGGCCCTGTCAGTTGGATTGAAAACTGACACCTGAACGCATGCTCCGCTGGGAAGTTCGTATGGGTCCGAATCGTCATCCGGAATGTTCGGGAAATTCGACGTCCTGTCTGGATTACGCTTCAGCTTCACGGGAAAGGCTGGATGTTCCAGTTGGATGACATCCCCGCCAACCTCGAACCCGACAGCATCGACACGAACCGAGAACAACGACCGATTCCTTATGAGCAATCCGAAGCTTGGGCCGTGACTGTCCCTCAACAGAACTCGCTTTCCGTCGTGTGTCTTTCCGTACCAGAGCAGCTTTTGAACAACCAATCGCTCCTGATCGCGCTGCCACGTCCACCAGAACAACAGCACAGCCGGAATCCCGGTGAACAAAGCAGTGAAGAAGACCGCAACGCTGCCCACGATGACTTCTTTTGTCAACTCGGGTGACATTGTGTGGGTTTAGGGCGCTGGCCCCACCTCTCCTTATCCTTAATAAGTGCTTTATGACCCGCACTACCTCAGCTTGAGGCTGCCCCGCCCGTCGCGGTTTCAGGACGGGTTAGGCAGAAAGCCCGGATAGGCCCCGCTGGCGCATCTTGACCGCGTCGTCAACTAGGAATTTCTCGAGAAGCGGCGTAACAATGACGGGATTCCCGGAGCCGTGCACAAAGCACTTCTCGCGGTAGTTAGCGGGAATATTCTTGCTCACCGCCAATAAGAAAGCAAACCCCGGCATCGGAAACTTGTAAGCGTGAAAGTTGCCTTTCCGCTCGCCGATGGGCGCGTAGGTCAGGCGGCCAATCCCTTCTCCCTCCCGCACCGTTACCCACAAGGAACTGTCCTTCGGAAAAGGCTGTAGGCCCATAAGGTATTGTCGGAACTGCTCTTGAAATGGCCCCAGTTTGACGGGAACCGAGCCGTCATCATTCCAAGGATAAATTGACCCACGCCAGAATATGCTCGCGGCGAAGTAGGCCAGCGCCGAAATGTTTACCTCAGGAATCTTGGACGCGTAGTAAATCCTCGTGGCCGTTTTGTCTGACGACACGTCCGGCGTTCTCGAAGCCAGAATGGACGCCAGGGGGAAGCTACCGTCTTTTAGCAGGCAGTGTCCTAAGACCCAATTCTCACCGGACCTGGAAAAGCACTGCTCGCAATCCCGGCATAACAGCCGGGAGGTCATCTGGCGCGAAGTCTGAACCGTCGCTTTCCCCGTGAGCAACCAAGGGTTAGGGTTCCTCTCGCTTTCGTCACGAAGTATCCTAATATATGCCCGCTGAAAGAAAGTGACTATCTTCCAGGCTGGCCACATATTGCAAGCAGAGTCTGCATTGTTCCATGATGAGCACCGCTCGTAAATCTTAACATCAGGCGGCACGTTGACCAGAACACTGCCCCGCGATCATCTCGGCTTGCCCGAGCGGTGAGCGACTCGTGCGCGCGAGACTTGCTTCTCTTCGTCGATGGCCGCGCGTACCATGTAGCCTGACCGCGTCAGGCCGGCCGCTTCGGCCAGGGCATCGATTTTTGCGATCTGGCTTTCCCGCGCGGTAATATTCACGCGCACCGTTGCATCGGGGGCATCGACGCTCACCATGAAGGCGATGGCGCCCCGCTTGGCCGCGTCCGCCGCGATATCGTCGACTTTCGACGGTTCCGGCACCGCGTCTCCGTCCTCGATCATGCCCTGGATATGGAGCGCCAGCGCCTCCGCCGCCATCCGGCTTGCTTCGTCGAGAGTCCTTCCGGCGGTGATGCAGCCCGGAAAATCGGGAAAGCTCACCCCGTAATCGGAATCGCGGTCCTTATGAAGATAGGCGATATATTCCATGACTCGCTCCCTTATTAACTGGGATCACCTCAGTTTGATCCCCGCCTGCCTCTCGATGCTTTGGAGGGTGCCTATCGGTATGTCCCGGTTGGGGTGCGGCACCGTTACCCTCCCTTTTTTCGCCGGATGTTTGAATTGCTTGTGGCTCCCGACCTGATTCACCTCATACCAGCCGTCTTTCTTCAATTCCTTGATGACGTCCCGGCTGTGCATGTTTGCCTACGTAATATGATACACACTTTATACACACTAGTCAAAGTTGGAGGCGAGCGCCCCCGTAACTGCTGGGATTCCACAATATCTACCCTTACGAGGTATCTTGTTCTTGAAGTTCCATCGATCTGAAAGGTGCTCCCATGCTTCCTACTCTGCTGCTCTGCGCAATGCTGTTCCAGGCCGGCCCACAAACGGTGCTGAAACCCTTGATTGATAATGACCGCGTTACCGTTTGGGATGTGACCGGGCCCACTGCCGCACAACCGTTCGATGCTGTGGTTGTGTCTTTTTCGGGTGACGCGGAGTTCTTGCCTAAGGGCACGATGCCGAACATAACAGGACGATCAATCGTGATCGATCTGAAGGATCACCCGGTGGCTCCGATCGCGAATGCGTCAGGTTACCCGCTGGCGTTTCCGCGTCCCGGCTCGAAGAAGATCCTCGAGAACGAGCGCGTGATTGTTTGGGATTACAGCTGGACGACAGGCGTGGCTACTCCGATGCACTTCCATGATAAAGACGCGGTGGTGGTATTCCTTGAGGATGGCGACCTTAGTTCGACCACTCCGGACGGGAAGGTGGTAGTGAATTCGCTGACATCGGGCACGGTCAAGTTCAACTCGCGCGACCGCACGCACACCGAGACGCTGGTCCGGGGAAAACAGCATGCAATCATCACGGAACTCAAGTGAATGTTGTTTGAACCGAACGGATTGTTCCTCGGGAAAGCGGCGGACAGGAGTGTCCGCCGCACACGAGCCTTTCTTGCCAACCGCGGGCCTGCTTGAGAATTCCGTTCTCCGCGTAAACTGAGATGGGACCGGGGGCGATCTTCGCATGCCAGCAAAGCTTCCTGAGTAACAACCCACAAGAGGCGAACCGATGATTCCGGTGCACGAGGAACTTCTGCGGGAGTTTCGCGACTTTGCTCGAAGCGCTCCGACGGCCAAGACCGTGATGGAGTTGATCTGCCAGCGGCTGCACGAAAAGATGACCCGCTACAACTGGGTGGGATTTTATCTGATCGATCCAACGGATTCCGGGGTTCTGCTGGTTGGGCCTTTCGTGGGCAGCTTCACGCCAAATGCGCGGATTCCTCTCAACACCGGGCTCTGCGGCGCCGCGGCCAGCAGCGGGCAAACGGTGGTGGTACATGACGTTACAAAGGATTCGCGTTATTTGGCGGGATCTCCGCTGGTGAAGTGTGAAATTGTAGTGCCTATCCTGGTGAGGAACCGGCTCGCGGCGGAGCTTGATATTGAGAGTTATTTTTTCAGCACGTTCACGGATCCGGAAAAAGAGTTTGTGGAGGCCTGCGCTGGCGTTGTGGCAAAGTGTTTGGAAAAATCGTAGGCGTTGCAGTTCTGGGTAGGCGCGCCAAGGCCCAGCTATATTTTCGGCCTTGCCGAAGTGGCGCGGCGGAGCAGGTCGGGTGACTTGAATCGGCGGCAATATTCTTCGAAATTGGGATGTGCGCCACTCCAGCGAAGATCAGCGATGGAGTCGAAGACGGGAGCATCCAGGCGGAGTATGGCCAGGGTGCGAAATAAAAGCGCGTCGGGCCATTGGTTGAAGAGCGACTCCGAGAGGGAGCGGGCTTTGCGGATGGAGGGATGCCAATCGTTCCAGTTTTTGGGAATGTTTTCGAGGTGGGGATACTGAGATAAGGTCAGCGCCGCGGCTTTCGCGCCCCAGCCAGGCAAACCGGGGAAGCCATCGGCGCTATCACCGACGACCGCGAGGTAGTCGGGAATCGATTGGGGCTGCACTCCGAACTTGGCTACAACGCCGGCTTCATCGCGCAAGAGATTCTGCCTGCGGTCAAATTGGACAACGCGAGTGCCGACGACGCACTGGCTTAAATCTTTGTCGGGCGTACAGATGAAAATCTGATTCGCGCTTTCGTCTTGCGCCGCCTTGCTGGCAGCGGAGGCGAGAGCGTCATCGGCCTCGAAGTACACCATCGGCCATACTTTTACTCCCATTGCTTCCAACGCTTCTTCGAGAATGGGGAATTGCGAGAGCAGTTCCGGCGGCACGCCTTCGCTGGTTTTGTATCCGGGATAGAGATCGTTGCGAAAGGATTCGACGACGTGATCGGTGGCGACTCCAAGGTGAGTTGTGCCGCGCTCGATCATGGAGAGGACGGAAGCGAGGACACCGCGAACGGCGGCGACTTCCTGGCCGTTTGCATCTTTGGCCGAGGGCATAGCATAGAAGTGGCGGAAGAGTTCGTAAGTTCCGTCGACGAGGTAGATGTCCATGAAAGTGCGATCCGCTCTGAACCCGATGGTAAACGAATCTATCAGGGATTTGAGAATTGCGCCGGGAGTGTCGGATTGAAGCGGGCTGGGGAGTCTCTGTTCGACCCGCGGATTTTTGCTTTCCGGATAAAGCCGGCGGGACGCCGGCGCTACGGTATGGCTGCACTACAGCCAGTTAGTGCCCTTCGCGGCGGCGGAGGTAATCGATAAACATTTGTTCGACAGGTTTGTCGTAGGTCTTGAGGACGTGGCGAACGGTGTGCCCGCTCACGAAATGGCAGACTTCTTCAGCGAGATTTTTGGCGTGATCACCGGCGCGTTCGAGCGATTGCGTCATGAAGATAATTTGCAGGCTGGCCTGGCGGGCGATGTTTTCGGGATTCTCAATGTGGCGGAGGAAGATCAGGTTGCGCAGGCGATCGATTTCGGAATCGGCGCGGAGAACGTCGACGGCTTTGCCGACGTCGCGGGCGGAGAAGGCGTCGCCAACATCGGTGAGCATTTTTTCGAGGATGGTGGCCATGTGGGTAAGATCGCGGGTGTCATCGGAGTCGATGCGGCCGGCGGCGGCTTGCGCGCTGTTGGCGAAGCTGAGCAGCAAGTCACCGATGCGTTCGAGGCTGATCATGAACTTCATGCAGGCGAGGAGTTCGCGGGCCTGGGCGGGATCGACTTCGGTGATGACGGCGGTGACGGCGCTATCGATTTCCATGTCGAAAGTATCGAGTTCGCGCTCGCGCTGGCGGAGAGAATTGAGCAATGCGGCGGAGCCGGTGGCAATGCCTTCGGCGGCAGCGCCGGCGGCTTCCTTGGCGAGATGACAGGCTTCGATGGTGCGCCGGACGATGTGATGATGCGCGGGTTCGGGGGCAAGACTTTCGACGCGTGCGGTACTCATGGGGTCTCCCTGTGGCGCAGACGGGGGAGTGCGCAATGCTATTGACTCTAATTTTGCCGTACGCATAACTAAATGGTCAACGGTCAAGCATAGATTTTCCTTTCCCGAAGTGGGTTAAGGGGCTGTGAATTTTTCGTCGTTTTTTGTGTTCTGTCGCGCCGGAATCCGATTGCGGAGGGGTTCGCGAGTTTTGCGATCGGGCTCTGATCGCGGGTGCAGTTTCTCCACCGTTGTCGGATCCCAAAGGTAGCGTCGGGCTTCGCAGGCTTGGACGGCCGGAGGCGGACGCCGCCACATGAGCTGTGCACCTATGCGGTCGGCAGCGTAAACAGAAACATGGAGCCGTGCGCCAGTTCGCTTTCGGCGCGGATGGAGCCGCCGTGGGCGAGCATGATGTGTTTGGCGATCGCGAGGCCAAGGCCGGTGCCTCCGGATTCGCGGGAGCGGGCTTTATCGACTCGATAGAAGCGTTCGAAGAGGCGCGGAAGATGTTCGGAGGCGATACCCGCACCGAAGTCCTGCACACAAAATTCTACGGCGTGCGGAACGGAACGTGCGCCTAGGACAACGCGTCCGCCGGAAGCGCCGTATTTCAGAGCGTTGTCGATGAGGTTGGAGAAGACTTGATGGATGGCCTCGCGGTCGGCGAGAACCGGCGAAAGACTTTCTGGGACGGGCGAGTCGGCGATACGAAGATCGATGCCGTGGGTGCGGGCGATTTCGCGGAAGCTTTCTTCGGCGTCGTGGAGTAGTTCGGTAGGAGGAACGGGCTCGACATCGAAGCGAGTTTCGCCGGATTCGACGCGGGCCAGAGTGAGCAAGTCTTCCGTAAGGCGGGACATGCGGGAGGAATTCTTGCGAATGATTTCCAGAAACTCACGGGTGGGCGCGCCGTTTTCGGGAGTGGTATCGAGCAGAGTCTCCGCATAACCTTGAATCGAAGTAAGCGGCGTGCGCAGTTCGTGGGAGACATTGGCGATAAAATCGCGGCGGGTTTTTTCCACCCGCTCGGTCTCGGTGAGATCGCGCAACACGGCAACCGCGCCTCCGTCGGGCAAAGGCGCGGCGGTTACGTCGAAGGCGCGGCCGGGAACAATGGAAGTAGCGCGGGCAGTTTTGACTTCGCGCGAGGAGGTAGCTTCCTTGACGGTGGCGAGAAAGTCGGGGTCGCGAATGGTCTCTACCACTGGCTGGTTTAGGCGCGTGCCCTGAGGAACCAGGCGATTCATAGGCTGATTGGCCCATTGCACCAGGCCATCGGCGCTCACGGCGATAACAGCATCCTGCATGCTGTTGAGCAGCGTTTCGAGCTGGCGCTGGCTGGATTGAACCGCGGCGAAACTTTGTTCCACGCGGAGGGCGGTCTTGTCGATGGCTCCCGCGACGCGCCCGATTTCATCCTGCGAAGGCTCCTGGATGCGGGCCTGGAGATCGCCGTCGGCGATGCGACCGGCGACCTCGACGATGCGTTCGAGGCGGTTGGCGCTCCACCGGGCGGCGACGGCGGCTACAATGAGCGCGAAGAGGAATGTTATGGCCGAGGCCAGCTCCAGTCTGCGGCGCACCTGAATGGAAACCGCTTCGACATCGGAGAGCGGATACGCGAGGCGTACGGCGCCGCCGGAGATGGGCGTCGCAATGTAGAGAAACCGAACGCCGAGCGTCGCGCTGCGGCGCTCGTTGCTTCCGATTCTGCCGTCGAGAGCGGCGACGAATTCCGGGCGCATGGCATCGTTTTCCAGGCTGGCAGGATTCGCTTCGGAATCGGCCAGTACTTTGCCCGTGGGATCGATGATGGTGACGCGAGCCCCGGCCGATTGGCCTTCCTGGGCTGCGATGTCGGCTAAGGAGTGGCCGCTGCGATCGGTCTCGACGCGGTGCGCAAGGAGTTGTGTTTTCTGAGTGAGGCCGCGCTCGATCTCGGTGCGCAGCGAAGCTTCCCAAGCGCGGCCCAGCATGACGTCGAAAGTCACGGCGGCCGCGAGGATGACGACCAGAAAGGCCGCCAGCAGCTTGAAGAAAATGCGGTTCCTCACTGCGTACCAACCCTGAGGCCTGCTGTGGAGCCGGGTACGGTGGAGCTTTTCACTTGGGGGCCTCGAAGCGGTAGCCTGCGCCGCGCACGGTTTTTAAATAGCGGGGATTTTCCGGATCGGGTTCGATTTTCTCGCGGATCCGGCGAACATAGACATCAACCGAGCGCGGAGTGACGTAAGAGGTGTCCCGCCAAACGGCATCGAGTAAATGATCGCGCGAGAAAACACGGCCCAGATGGCGCGCGAAATAATCGAGCAGGCGGAATTCGGTGGCGGTGGTGGGGACGGCTTGTCCGCGAACGGTTAAGACCATGGCCGAAGGATCGATTTCGATTTCGCCGACCTTGAGCGGACTGGGCGGAAGCGGACGCTCAAAGCGGCGCAGCACGGCCTTGACGCGGGCGACGAGTTCGCGCGGGCTGAAAGGCTTGGCGATGTAGTCGTCGGCTCCAATCTCGAGTCCGAGGACGCGATCGGCTTCGCTGCTTTTTGCCGTGAGAAAAATTACCGGCACGGCGGCGAGGCCCTGGGTTTGGCGGACGGTGCGGCAGAGTTCGAGCCCGTCTTTGCCGGGGACCATGATGTCGAGCACGAACAGCGCCGGACGCTGCCGCTCCGCGTCGGCGATCACGTTAGAGCCGTTGGGATAAACGCGCACGGCGAAACCTTCGTTCTCCAGGTGATGGCGAACGAGGCGGGAAATATCGGGATCGTCTTCGACGACGAAGATGCTTGGTTTCACAGATTTATTGTAACCAAGGGAGTTGCGAGTACCTAGTCCCGAGTGGCTAGTTTGCGCCTGTGGGCACGGCTTTTCATCCGATTGTAACAATCAGGTTGGAGGCGGGATCGGTCTGGAAGCGGGATTACTTCGCGGTTACGTCATTGACTCTCCAGTGTCGAAGTGCTTTGATTGGAGTCGAACTCGTTCCGTCCACTCTGGGAGAACATATAGTTATGTCGTTTGAAGAAGCTCTGGCGGCGGCCTCGCGCGACGAGGGCTTTAAAGCTACGGTGTACGCGATGAACACGCTGCTGATTCATAAAGGAATCTATACGCAGGAGGAATTTCAGACGCTTTTTGTAGAGTGGGTTGAGAAGGAGCAAAGGCGGAAGGCACCTGCGGCGCGCCGTGCTGAAAGTTCTAATGCGTTCTCGCCGTAGATCTGTAAGGCGGATGTTCGCATCCTGACTTCTTGTTTCCGCAGTGAATTCCTTTGTCACAGGCCCAACACTCGCATTGGCGGGGTGGGGCTGGTTTTATTTCCTTGGGCAATTTTTTCGTTGGCGGCATTTCTAACCTCACATTTGCAGACGATTGTCAGCGGCAAGAATCGCCCCTGTAAAGTACCGAGGATATGACTGGCACGAACAGGATGCAGTACCGATCATGACAAAAAGAGCCTCAAAGCTCGCAAAGGAAGGATCTGGTGCTCATCCCATAGCGATGACCAGATTTCCAGCCAGGTCAAGGTGGAAGTGCTTGCCGGGGGAGACGACTGTGGTGGCGCTGTATTCGGTGATGATGGCGGGACCGGAGCACGTCCCACCGGGCTCCAGGGATTCGCGAGAGTAGATTGCGGTCGCGAGTTTCTTGCCGTCGAATAGGACTGGGGCTTTGGGCGTGGAAGGCTTGCCGAGCGTTGCTCGGCTTGGACGGCCGGGGGCGGCCGTCCCTACATGGTTCATCTTGGACTTCAATACCGCCCGCAGGCGGAGGGTTACCAGCTCTACTTCGCGAGCGGCAGGAGCGTATCCGTAGCGCCGCTGGTGTTCTTCTTGGAAATTGGCCATCAGAGTCTTGGTGAACGGCAGGTTGAGTTCGTATCCCTGCCCGCTGTAGCGCAGGTCCACACTCTGGTGAAAACGCACTCTCCCCTGCCAGCCTTCTTGCCGAAAATCTTTCCCGGCTTGTTTTTGCAGTGCCGCGAATTCTTGAGCCAGAGGCGGCCATGGCAGTTTCCCCGCGACGCGCCACAACACTGTGCGGGAATAATCCTTAACCACGTCGCTGACCAGAATTCCGAGGGCGGAAAGCGCACCGGGCAGCGCGGGAACGATGACATGGGGAATGCTGAGGGCTTCGGCTAGAGCGCAGGCGTGCAGGCCTCCCGCACCGCCGAATGCAACGAGTGCGAAGTCGCGGGGATCGCGGCCGCGCTCAATGGAGACGACGCGGATGGCTTTCTCCATGGTGGCGTTCACCACGCGCACCACTCCGGCGGCGAACTTTTCGAGAGTGAGAAGACTTCCCTGCTGCTTCAACCATTCGCGTGTGATGAGGCGAGTGCGGTCGAGATCGAGTGCGAAATCGCCGCCGAGAAAGCGCATGGGCTGCAAGCGGCCTAATAACAGGTTGGCATCGGTGACGGTGGGGTGGGTACCGCGGCCATAGCAGATGGGGCCGGGGTCGGCTCCGGCGGATTCAGGCCCGACGCGCAGAACTCCGGCAGCGTCGAAGCGGGCGAGCGAGCCTCCACCTGCGCCCACAGTGTGGATATCGAGCATGGGGACGCCGACGGGAAGTCCGGCGACTTGCGAGTCGCTGGCGGTTGCGGGAAATCCTTCGATTAAAGAGACATCGGTGGAAGTTCCGCCCATGTCGAAGGCGATGATGCGCTCGAAGCCGCTAGCGCGGGTGCTCGAAGCGGCACCAACCACACCTCCGGCAGGTCCGGAGAGAACGGTGCGGACGGGTTCGCGGGCGGCGGACGTGAGCGAGGTGATGCCGCCGCTGGATTGCATGACAAAAATTCGCGCCGCACCGGTTATCGCTGCCGCATTTGATTTTGGCTGGCGCGGCGTTTCACTGCTGCGATGACTGGCTCGTCTCAGTGCCGGCTTTAGCCGCTGAGGATCAGCCGCAACGCTCTGCTGAAGATTTTCCAGATATTGCTGCATCACCGGCTGCAAGTAGGCGTTGATTACCACCGTTGAGGTGCGCTCGTATTCGCGAAACTCGGGCAATATCCGATGGGAGATGGAGAGCGGGACGCCGAACTTGTTCAGGGCTTCGGCTACCGCCAACTCATTTTTCGGATTTGCGAAAGAGAATAGCAGCGAGATGGCGATGGATTCGGGCTGCTTCGCTGCGACGCTTGAGGCTAGCGATGTCAAATCCGCGGACGAAGGCGCGGTCAGGATTTTACCGTCGCTGGCGGTGCGTTCTTCGATGCCGAAGCGGAGGTCGGCTGGGACCAGCGGTTCGACGCGGTCGAAGAAGAAGTCGTAGAGCTTGGGTCGGGCCTGGCGGCCGATCTCGATGGCGTCTTCGAAACCTGCCGTCGTGACCAGAGCGGTGCGGGCGCCTTTGCGTTCGAGCAGAGTATTGGTGCCGACGGTGGTGCCGTGGAGAAGGACGAATTCGCCTTCGTGAGCGATTTTGCGGAGCGCTTCGACAATCGCCTGAGAAGGATCGGCGGGAGTGGAGAAAATTTTCAACATGCGCAGATGGCCGGTGGTGTCGATCCAGACACAATCGGTGAAGGTGCCGCCGGTGTCGATGGCTACGCGGAGGGGTTGGGGGCGGCGGGGCATGGGATTGAATTCGGAGGATTAGGGTAACATTTGCCGCCGCCCCTCGTGCGTTCGCTGTGCAGCCGGCGGCTGTCCCCACATAGTTGTGGCGTGATCCGCTATTGTGGTGCTCATGGCGCGATGCTAGGACGACGTTTCAGTCCAGGGGTTGACAACCGTTTTGAGCAGAGAGAAATGCGAAACGTTTCGCGTGACCAGGGTCAGGCGATGAACTTCCGCGGTGGCGGCGAGGAACGCGTCCATTACGGCTATGGGCCTGCCTGCCGCTTCGCCGCGCGCTACGATTTTTCCCCATGTATCGGCGATGCCCGCATCGACGGGCAAAATCCTGCCTTCGAATCGTAGGGGCAATTCACGTTCCAGCCATTCCTCGAGCTGCCGGCGGCGATTTCCGTGGGCCAATCGCTCGATGCCATAACGCACTTCGGCCAACGAGACGACACTGAGGAAGACCCGGTCGTCATCGATTGAGTCCATCCATTCAACGACGCCGGCATTGGGGCGTGGCTTCACCCATTCCGACACCGTATTCGTATCGAGGAGAAACTTCACAGGTCAACCTTGCGGGGAAGTTCGCGGCGCGGCAACTTCAGACCCGATCCGCGGAGCGGGGAGCGCGCAAAGAATTCCGCAAGAGTTCCAACGCGTTTGGTCTTTCGCTGCCACTCGGCGGCATCGACCACTACCACGGCGGTGCGGCCTTTCCGCGTAACAGTTTGCGGCCCTTCGGACATGGCGCGGTCAATTACTTCGCTGAATTTTGCTTTGGCTTGGGCGACGGTCCAGGTTTGCGCGTTCATGGGGCGGAGCCTCCCGGACTCCAGATGACTATCATGGTCATTATAGTCATCGGCACGCGTTTGACGCAACTATTTCCGGAGAGATTGCAGGTGCGGCTCGCTTCGCTTGCTGGACAGCCGAGGCGGCTGTCCCACATGAGCCGCGGTGATCCCTTTGTCCGGCTACCCCTTCGTGGTAAACGCCAGCGTCAGCAGCGTCTTCTGCTCGACCTCATGCGCCTTAGCGCTGCCTGTGGCTGGGCTGGCGCTGGAGCTGCGCTTTACTGAGAGGACGTGGCGGGCGCCGGCGATCCGCTGCAGGCGCGGGAGCATGTTGAATAACGCACCCATGTTGGCGGGCTCTTCCTGCACCCAGACGATGTCCCCCGACTCGCCGTGGCGGGCAAATTCGGCGATCAGTTCTTTTTCCGGGAAGGGATAGAGCTGTTCGAGAAACACGATCGCGGTCGAATTGTCTTTTCTCTTTTTTCGCTCGGCTTGGAGTTCGTGGCCGATTTTGCCGGTGCAAACCAGGATGCGGTCGGCTTCTGCGATCTCCGCATCAGGAATTACATTCATAAACTTTTTGTGAGTGAAGTCTTCAATCGGCGACGAAGCATCCGGATGCCGCAACATGCTCTTCGGCGTGAAGACGACCAGCGGCTTTCGCCAGTGGCGCAGCGCCTGGCGGCGGAGCAGGTGAAAATATTGCGCGGCATTCGAAGGCTGCGCGATTTGAATATTGTGTTTCGCGGCAAGTTGCAGAAAGCGCTCGATGCGGGCGCTGGAGTGCTCAGGTCCCTGGCCTTCGTAGCCGTGCGGCAGAAGCAGCACGAGGCCGGAGAGCAGGCTCCACTTGGCTTCTCCGGCGGAGATGAACTGATCGATGATGGCTTGGGCGACGTTCACGAAGTCGCCGAACTGCGCCTCCCACAAAACCAGAGCTTCAGGATAGTCGCGGCTATAGCCGTATTCGAAGCCGAGGACGCCTGGTTCGGAAAGTGTGGAGTTGTGAATTCCGCAGCGAGCTTGATCCGCGGCGATGTTTTCCAGCGGGACATATTCGTTCTCGTTTTCAATGTCGATGAGAACGGAGTGGCGCTGGTTGAAGGTGCCGCGGCGGGAGTCCTGTCCGCTGAGGCGAACCGGGATTCCGGCTTTAGCCAGACTGGCGAAGGCTAGAGCTTCCGCCATGCCGTAATCGACGGGGCGCTTCCCTGCCCCCATTTCGGCGCGCTGATCGAGAAGCTTCTTCACTTTGGGGTGAATATGAAACCCGTCGGGATACGTCGTGAGGTGATTCGAAAGCTCGGCTAGTTCGGTTTCAGTCAGGCCGGTTTCCACTTCGTACTCCGGCTTGTGATGGCCGCCATAGTATTGGTCCCAATACGAAGGCAACTCGCGTAGTGTGGGTTTCTTGGTTATTTTGCCCGCATCTTTCTGCGCGGCTTCGAATTCAGCTTTGATGGCGGCGGCGCGGGCGGCAGCGTCGGTGATTCCGGCGTCGTCGGCGTAAATTTCCCACAGCGACGGATGCTCTTTGATCTTTTTGTAGAGCAACGGTTGCGTGATAGTGGGATCGTCGACTTCGCTGTGCCCGTGGCGGCGGTAGCCGATGAGGTCGATGACCACGTCGGTGCCGAATTGATAGCGATATTCGGTGGCAAGGCGGGCGACCCGAACGACGGCGTCTACGTCTTCGCCATTGACGTGAAAGATGGGAATCGACTGGCGGCGGGCAATGCAGGCGGCGAAGCGGGTCGAGTGTTCCTCGAGATAGCTGGTGGTGAATCCGAGGAGATTGTTGACCACGACGTGAATGGTGCCGCCGACGGTGTAACCGGGAAGATCGGCATAGTTCATGGTTTCGGCCAGGATGCCCTGCCCGGCAAAAGCCGCGTCGCCGTGGACCAGGAGCGGAAGATACTTTTCGCGTCCACCTTCGCCGGTGCGGTCTTGTTTGGCGCGGGTGCGGCCGACGGTGACGGGATCGACGGCTTCGAGATGGCTGGGATTTGAAACCAGATGGATGTGAACTTTTCCGCCGCTGCGCGTGATGTATTCGCCGGTTGCGCCCATGTGGTACTTGACGTCGCCGGAGCCGAGAACGCTGCGCGGATCGACGTCTTCAAATCCGGCAAAAATCTCTTCGGACGGGCGCCTGGCGACATGAGCCATCACGTTGAGCCGTCCGCGATGGCTCATACCCATGACAAGTTCGGTAGCGCCAAGGCGCGAGCCGGTGTCGAGAAGTTCATCGACTAAGGGAATCAGCGCGGTGACGCCTTCGAGCGAGAAGCGTTTGCTGCCGAGATAGCGCTGCTGCATGACCTGCTCGAAGACATCGGCGCGGATGAGCAGATCGAGAATGCGCTGCTGGTCTTTTTCCGTAACCTCGAAGCCCTGAGATGGCGATTCCATCTGCTCGTAAATCCAGCGACGGCGTTCGGGAGCATAAATATGGTTGATCTCTACCCCAATGGTCGAAGAGTAGATAGCGCGGGCTTCGCGCGTGTATTCGCTTTCAATCTGCAGTTCGGGAGTGGGGCGCGGCGGCAGAAAACCGAGGGGATCGAGATCGCCTTCGAGATATCCCCATTGGCGGTACGCGTTAAAGACGCGCTCGCGCTCGGTATTGGATCCATTCGTGGTTTCGGCGACGGCGGTTGCGGAGCGGCCGTTGGAAGTCTTGGATATCTGGGTCATAGTTTCCGGATCGTAGGAATGCAGCTACTAGGATAAAGGATGAGCGGAGATCCGCGCAGGATTCGGGCGGGGAAAATCGGCTTCCGGCTTCCGCCTTCCGGAACAGAAGCCGATCATGGTAGTTTTCGTGATCGAATCAGATGGGTTGATGATCGCCGGCTGTTCAACGAACAGCCGGCGATTCTCTACAATATCTTAGACTTCATTCCTCGAATCACGAAGTAAGCGCTTGCGCGAGGCTCACACCGTTGGGCGTTCCCCATCCTGACGCCGCGTCGTAGCCGGGACCTGCGCTGTAGCCGCCGGCGGTGGCGGTATCGTTGTTGCCGGATTGAACGTCGGTGCAGCCAGCGGCTCCGGCGCCGGGACCTCCTGTGCTGGATTGATAGAGTAACGGAGTGATGTATCCGACGCGTTTGCCGGAAGCGTTTCCGGCATTGATCAGCGTAAGCAGCGAGGCAATCAGTGGACTGGCCGCGCTGGTCCCGCCGTTTGGCTCAGATTGTCCATCGACCACCAATAGATATGGAGATGCGTTCCAGTCTGCGTTCGCGGCGAGATCAGGAACGCAGCGGCCGGCGATAGAGCCGGGATTGACGGATTGAATGGTGATGGCGCTCTGCCAGGTGGGACGTGGAAAGACAGCGCTTACGCCGCCGCCGGTGCTGCCTCCGTGATCGGCGCGCAGGCCGTCGCCTTCGAACCAGACGATATCGGGCTGCTGCGAACCTTGTGTAGGAATCGTTGTCCCTCCGACGGCGAGGGCATAGGGACTAGAAGAGGGGAAATCGACGTGAGCTTGTCCGTCGGTGACGGCATCGCTGGAGCCATCATCCCCGGCGGCAACGCACACGGTTACGCCGATCTGGGCCGCATCCTGTAGCGTCTGGTTGAACTGCTCCATTGCCGCTGAGGTCCAAATATCGGTGTCTTCCGGGCTGCCCCAACTCACCGAAAGCACGCCGGGATTATTGGTCTGATCCTGCACGGCGGCGTCGAGAATGGTGATCCACCCTTGCTCACTCCAGTTGGCAAAGTAGACGACGATGTTGGCTTTGGGGCACGCGCCGGCAACGACTTCGATATCGAGCATGACCTCGCCCTCAGCGCCGTCTTTGCTGTTAGTGGGAGTTCCATCGGTGCTGACGGGCGTAACCGTGGGCGGAGTCGGGATGTTCGCCAGGGTACAGAATTGCTGTAGATCGCTGGGGAAATATCCTCCCCCAAATTCGAGCAGGCCGACAGTTTGGCCGCTGCCATCGCCAGGAGGGAAGTTGTAATGCGCTGCCAGTTGACTCGGCAGATACCACGCAGAGGGCACCGAAGCTAATCGGGCGTTGGAGTTGTCGCGGACGGGTTGGCGTCGCCTTCGTGCCACCTGTCGGTTGTCGAGTCCGAAAACGCCCTGCACGATGTCCTGCAATGCGACAGGGATATGTACGCGGCCCACGCGGCCGCGATAGCTGCCGCTAGCGTGAGAATAGTTGAACAGCTTGACTTGGAATGCGGCTTCCATGGCGGAGACGGTTCCGCGCAGACGAACCGTTCGAGAACCAATATCGGCGCGGACCAGCGATAGCCCGAAAGCAGCCATCGCCTGAACTACCTTGTCGACATCGGCTTGAGAAGTGCCGTAGGTATCGCGCAGTTGCGCGCGCGTCATTGTGGTATCGGGGCGCTTGTTTAGAGCGGGAAGTTCCTTCTTGCGCCGGAGTTTCAAGGTTACTTCAAGAGTTGCGTTGGCGTTGGCTCGTCCGGTGGCAACTGCGCCGGGTAATGGTTTGCGCTCGCTGCCCTCGATAGCCGCGTGTGTATTAGTCATCTTACCCTCCAAAGATATCGCTTATGTGAATGACCCTGGGTCCTTGATAAGTAAGTGGAACTTAGTCGGGTGGAAACCCTGACGTCCAAAATACGTCAAGACAGCGACCGACTCAGTGACATAGTGAAGGATTGTAGTTAAGCGTTACAAGCTAAATTTATCCGACGATTTTATACGGTCGCATCATTTCGTTATCTTCGTGCTCGAGAACGTGGCAATGCCAGACGTAGCGGAATTCTTCTCCGGGTTTGGCCACGGTTCCGGCAGGCAAGTCGAAGCGCGCAATCACGCGTGTGACGTAACCGGAATAGGTCTTGATCGTGTCTTTCCATGCCGGGCGCTCGTTGGATTCCGGCGGCATCGGAATGCCGGTGTAAACAAGCTTGCCGCTCTGGGCATAGGTCTTTGCGTCGAAAGGCTGGCGATTGAGCACCTGGAACTGAACCAGGTGAAGATGCATGGGATGCACGTCGCCGGTGGTGTTGGCGAAGGACCAGATCTCCATGGAGCCAGCTTTGGGATCTTCGGTGATGGGATCGTCCCAGTGCTTTTTATCGAGCAGGCCGATCATGGTGTAGCCATCGGAGGGACGATCCATTTCGACGAGAGACAACGTTCTTTCGCGAACCGCGAGGCTGGGATCGAGCGGGTAAAAGGGCACGAGCGCTTCCGGAACTGAACTTGTGTCCGTTCCAGAGAGTGGTTTGGTCACCTTGAACAGCATTACATCCGAGGGCACGATTTCGCCCCCACGTGCGTAGGGAGCGGGCGCGTTGTTGGTCATGGCGAGATTGGCGCCTTTGTGCTGGGAAAAATCGATCACCAGGTCGAAGCGCTCGCCCGGAGAAAATATCAAATAGTGCATTTTCAACGGAGCGGGCAGTAGGCCGCCGTCGGTGCCGATCTGCATGAAAGGCGGAGCTTCCGCCGGCCTTCCATTTGGTTTGCCGGAAGCATCGGCAGGCACCAGCGTGAGGTGATAGAAGCGCGCGTTCGATCCGTTGACCATGCGGAAGCGATACTTGCGGGGTTCCACTTCAAGAAAAGGAGTGGCCTTGCCGTTGACGCAGATGGCGTTGCCAAAGAATTCCTGCATCCAGACGGGATGCGTGCCGTTTGGGGCTGGCGGATATAACAACGAACCATCCGCGTTGAAGCTGCGGTCCTGGATCATGAGCGGAATTTCATAGGGACCGCTGGGCAGGTTCAGGCTGTCTTCTTCGGGATCGCGAATCAGGTAGAAACCGGCGAGACCAGCGTAGACGTTCAGGCGGGTGATGCCGATGGCATGGTCGTGATACCAGAGCGTGGTGGCCGGCTGATCGTTGGGATAGTGACACGGATCGGCGGCGCGCATGGCTCCCGCGCGGCCGTCGGAGGTAACCCAGGCATCGGGATAGCCGTCGCTATCTGGCATAACTCGGGCCCCGTGCACGTGGGTCACGGTGCGAACCTGGGGCACACTCTCTTCCTCGCCGTGGATGGTGTAGTCAAGAGGAAGGAAATGCTTGGTGGGAAGTTGATTCGTCCACTTCACGGAGATCGGCTGGCCCCGGCGCACTTCAAGAGTTGGACCCGGCCACATGCCGTTATATCCCCACATGGTGGCGGCTGGAAGATCGCGGTGCGCCTTATGCAGGAATGGGCGCATGTAGATTTGAACCGGCTTAGCGCCAGACTGTGCGCGAATTACTGGCGGAGTGGACAACGGGGTAACGTAGCTGGCCAGCGTAACCGGGGACTGCGCGGGAGAGGCTGCGGGACCCGGAGAAACTTGCGGACTGGCGGCGGGCATGGTCATGCCCGAGTGCGGCGCTACAGTTTGGGCTAGCAACTTTCCCCGGGCGGTCAGCAGTCCGGCACCCGCGCCCAGACCCATTCGTAATAAATCTCGCCGATTCAGACTCAATAGAAAGACTCCAGTGATGGTTCAACCGCATAGACGCTGCCGTTTTATGCGTCCCTATGAATGTTCGCACTGAATACCCGCGATGGGCGCGGCGCAGTGTGAAAATCTGATTAAAAAAGCTGCCCCACAAAAACGGCCAGGGAGTGGTTCCCTGGCCGTTCGTGGGGTAAAGAATTCACTGCGTTCCGGTTACTTGGCCTGAGAGAAATTGAAAGCACTAAACAGGTCATCGATAGCCGGACTGTTCAACGGTACATAGGGATTGCTGGCCGCCGCCTTGGGGTTCGGGAAATTATCGCGGCTGCGGGTGGTCAGCGGTTGCAACTTGAAATTCCGCTCGATGAATTTGATGAGGGAAACGTGGTCAGAATACGAGTGGCTGACAACGCCTCCCGTGCTGTAGGGCGAGACGATCAGTAACGGAATGCGGGTACCATCGCCGAAGAAGTCGAGGGGCTGGATGTAACCGGAATCGTAGTAGCCACCGCCCTCGTCGAAGGTAATGAACACCGCAGTGTCTGCCCACAAGATGGGATTAGCCTGCAGGGCGCTGACGATGTTCTTGGTGAAGCCTTCGAAGATCTCCAGCTTGGAAGATGCAGGATGGCCATCGGAAGGCCAGCCCGGCTTGACGATGGAAACGGAGGGGAGATCAGACGCCGCGATGTCTTCATAGATATTCTGCGCGTCCTGAATATGCTCGGTGCGCAGCGTGGCGTTGGTCATGATGTCGGTGGCATAACCGAACGGGTTGCAAATGGTGCAATAGGTATCCAGCGGGTTGGTTTGGAGCGGATCCGACAGGTAGATGTTCCAGCCGTCTCCGTAATACTTCCAGGAAATATTGGCCGCCAGCAGGGCATCGCCGATGTGGCGAACCGAAGATCCGGGAACGGTAAAGGGCCCGTTGCCAAGCGCCGAAGAACCATCACCATTGAAGCCCGGGTTGTAGTTGTTCAGGATGTAGTAGTGTCCGGAGTCGCAATTGGGCTCAATTGGGCTGGGCAGCGATTGGAGATAATTCACCACGGCGGGGACGCCGGGCTGGCTCAGGTCAGCGCAACCGACATAGCTACCACCGCCGGTTCCGCCAGAGCCGCCGTAACCGTCATCGTCATACCAATTGTTGGTGCCGGGCTGTGGATTCGGGTTTTCGATCTGATTGGCTGGCGGAGTAAGCGCATTGCCATTTCCGTCGCTGTACCAGATGGAATCGGCGAAGCCAAATTCGATGTGGTTCGCCATGGTTCCGCCCATGACCGCTTGATGGAAGTTATCGCTGAGCGTGTACTGATTGGCAAGGCTCGTCAAGTAAGGAGCATCGCCCTTCTGCACGTTGAAGAACTCCATGGAAGTTGAGCCTTCCCCCGTGGAAAGGTAGCTGGTGGGCGGGCTGGTCGATCCGCTGGAGCCATCACTGCCGGCGCCGATGGTAACTTCCACCCAGGGAAACAGGTCGCTTAAGCAACCGCTCGGGTTCGATTTGGTCGAAGTCGCCACGCTGCAATCGGTTTGCTGCCACATCTGGAAGAAGCGGTGCACGGGGCTGTTGGCATAGGCGCTATAGGGAACAGAGGGGGTGAGTCCGAAGGCGCCTTCGGGCAGATCAAGAACATTGGGGATGCGCGTATCTGGAACAACGTAGGGAGGAAGTCCAGTGCCGCCGATGGTGAGATCGTAGTAGTAGCCCTTGGCTAACATGCCGGGCTCTTCGGTGCGGGCTTCAGGAACGCTGGAGAAATACGGCGTGGTCGGGCCGCCGGCAACTACGGGCGGAATGTTATTGTAGATGGTTTTTAATCCCGGGCTAATGGCGTAGGTCGTGCTGTCCACTGCGTTGTACTGGGCCGAGAGAGAATAGTTTGGGCCGCGCGACCCATCCGCCTTGATGATTCCCTTGGAAAGCAAGTTGGAAACCGTCTGTCCGTTCTTGGGCTGGTAGGTCGCAAAAACGTGATCGAAGCTGCGATTCTCTCCGATGATTACGATCACATGTTTGATAGGAGAGGTGGTGGGAGTTTGTTCGGCATGCACTTTGGCGGGTTGCTGAGCGGCGACCGGGGCCGGCGCTCCCAGGTTGACCAGCAAAGCGAATAAGCTTGTGCCAACCACGAGGTGCCTTCTGGCTTGCGCCAGGAAATTGGACGACATGGACTTCCTCCTGTATTAACGCGAAGAGCTACACAGGCGAAGGTAGCGGGAGCGTGGCGTGGAGAAGGTGACAGTGAGGTGAATTCCATGTGAAAAGAAATCCACAATCGCGAGATACGAAGCGAGAGGAACTTTCTCCGATGCCGCCTGATTCGCGGTCTCCCAGTCCCAATGTGAAGCAGAGGTTAAGGATTTTCCACAGAAAGCCAAACTCGCTACAGTGTTTGCCTTAGGAACAAGCTTCGCCACGATGGATAAGGCTAAAACCTTTCCGACACCGGAACCCACCTTTCGCCGCCGTCCCAGATGAAACTCTTACTTGCGGTCAGGTTGGTTTTGTTGGCTTGCGGATTGGGTCCGGTCATTCTGGCGAACCGCCGTCCACGAATAGTTGGTTGGGCGGACATTCTCGCCGTGCCAGTCGTAGCCGTCTGTGAGGCCCTGTATTTCGAACTTTCCCGACATGCTGTCCCCTTCTACCGTTCCGACTAAGACGAGAGTAAAAGAGTGAGCACCTTGGAAATCAAGTTTGAGAGTGATGTTCTTCCCTTCCAAGTTCCCTGAAATTTTGGGCGAACCTAACGATCCGCCCTGAAAACTTCCGGCAAGTCCTGAGCTCGCTTGTTCCACTTGAAGAATGCCGCGCTCAGTTCCCATGCGAGCCTCCCAGGAGACTTGCCATTTCCCGGCTACATTCGCCGGTTGGTTGTCACTAGCGGCGGCAAAGCTGCAAACCAGAGCTAGAACCAGCCAGCCCCAGCAGAGTGATCTAGTCTTCGCGATCATTGTTCCTTCCTCCTTAACTTTCCTTGAGCACCGATGAACCGGCCAGGGTACAGATACCCTGGCCGGCTCGGTGAAGTGCGATTGGCCACTTGCGCTCTTACTGCTTGCCCCCGAAATTGAAGGCGTCAAACAGGTCGTCTATGGCCGGGCTGTTGGTCGGCACGTACACGTTGTCTGCATTGATTGTTGGGTTGGGATAGTTGTCCCGGCTCCTGGTGGTAATGGGTCCGAGACTCCAGTTTCTCTCGATGAACTTGACGATCGAGACATGGTCGCCGTAGCTGTGGTTAACAATACCGCCGGTGGAAAAAGGAGAAACGATTACCAGCGGAATACGCGTGCCGTCGCCGAAGAAATCCAGCGGTTGAATGTAGCCGGAGTCGTAGTATCCGCCGCCTTCGTCGAAGGTGACAAACACTGCCGTGCTCGCCCACAGAGTCGGGTTGGCTTGCAGCTTAACGATGATGTTCTTCACGAAGCCTTCAAACAGATCCAGCTTCGAGGAAGAAGGATGACCATCGGTGAATCCACTGGGTTTGACGATTGAAACGGCGGGCAAACTGCCGTCGACCAAGTCCTCATACAGAGTGCCTGTGTCCTGGATGTGGGCTTCGCGCTCGGTGGGAACAGTCATGATGTCCGTTGCATACTGGAAGGGATTGCAGATGTTGCAATAGCGGTCGTAAGGGTCGGCCCCGGTGGGATCGGTGACGTAGAGGTCCCAGCCTTCTCCGAAGTAGGTGTAGGACAAGCCAGCCGCCGACAACGAGTCTCCGATATGCCTTGTCGCCACTGGAGGAATCGTGAACTGAGTGTATTGGCTATCCAGAGTTCCGTTGCCCACGTACCCAGGGTTGTAGTTGTTGAGCAAGTAATAAGCGCCGGCAGCGCAGTTCGGACTGATAGGAGGATTCAGCGATTGCAAATAGTTCACCACCGCGGGTACGCCCGGTTGCGTGAGGTCATTGCAGTTGGTGTAGCTTCCGCCCGAATAGCCGTCCTGATCGTAATAATTGTTGCTCCCGGCCTGAGGATTCGGGTTTTCGATCTGATTGCTCGGCGGAGTCAACAGATTGCCATTTCCATCAGTGTAGGGGAGGGCATCCGCGTAACCAAACATGATGTGATTGGCTCCGGTGCCGCCTTCGACGGACTGATGGAAGTTGTCGCTGATCGTGTACTCCTCGGCCAACCGCTTGAAGTAGGGAGCGTCACCCGCGGTGATGTTGAAGAATGCCATGGACGTGGAACCTTCGCCTGTGTTGAGCGGCGGCGGCGGCGGCGCGGCGCCATTGCTTCCCGCTCCAATCGTGGTCTCCACCCAGGGGAAAAGGTCGTTCAAGCAACCGCTGGGGTTGCTCGAAGTCGCGTAGGCCGCACTGCAATCGGTTTGTTGCCACATCTGGTAAAAGCGGTGTACCGGACTGGCGGCGTACGAATCGTAAGGGAGTGTCGCAGAGGTCAGTTGGAACACGCCCGAACCGAGGGTATTGACGTTCGGGATACGAGTATCTGGAATGTCGTGCGCCAGTCCTGTCGCGCCGGTGAGCAGGTATTTGTTGTAGGAGGGGAACAAATCCGGCTCCGCAAGCTCGGCCAGGGACAGAGTCACAAAAGGTGCAGGATCCGTATCGCTCGGGGCAGTAGGAGCTCCAGCGGTTTCTGGCGCGGGAATGTTGCTGTAAGCAAATTTGGTGCCGGGGGAGTTGGAGAAAACCGTGTTATCCACGGCGCTATACTGGGCTGAAAGTCCGTAGTTGATGCCGGGTGCGCCAGTCCTGGTGACGATGCCTCTGGAAAGCAGGTTGGAAACGGTCTGCCCTTTCTTCGGTATGAACGTTCCGTAAACGTGATCGAAGGTTCGGTTTTCCCCGATGATCACGATGACGTGCTGGATGGGAGTTACCGGAGTGGTGGGATGTTCCTGAGCGGCGGCGGGGGCCGGCGCTCCTAAGTTGACGATGAGCGCGAACAGGCTCGTGCCAACGGCGAGGTGCTGCCTGGCTTTCGCCAGCAGACTAAGAGAAGACATGAATTTTCCTCCTGCATGTAAACAACTGGAGTCGCCAAGTTACGGAGACGCAGTTACGCCCCGATGAAATAGAGATGAATTCCTTATGAAGCAATCCACAGGCGTGTAATATGCGAGAGGTGCGCGATCGGATGGGCGACAGGTAATTCGCGGATTTCGAGCCCGCCTTGAAAAGTCATTGCGGCGATTTCGTCTTAGTCACAGCGAGGGATGCGTGGATAAAGTGAAGCCGATGTAGACTCTTGAATCGGCGAGAACGAACCAAAACATGTGATGTCCACGGTGCCAAAAAACTTGACGGAGTGAGTAATGCCAAATAACGGTCTGATGCAAGTCGCGAGTAAGCATTCGGTTGACGAAACGGTACAACGGTTGAAAATGATTCTGGAGGAGCGGGGGTTGCAGGTTTTCTCTGTGATCGACCATAGCGGCGAAGCGGAAAAAGTCGGGATGAAGATGCGTCCGACGAAGGTGCTGATCTTCGGCAGCCCGAAGGGCGGAACCCCGCTTATGCTGGCCGCGCCGACGGTGGCCATCGATTTGCCGCTGAAAGCACTGATTGCCGAGGATGGGAGCGGCAAGGTCTGGGTGACCTACAACAGCCCGGAATATTTGCAGCAGCGGCACGGCATCCCCGACGATCTGGTCAAGAATATTGCGGGCGTAGGAGCGCTGGTGGCAAAGGCTGTGGAATAATGTGCGGGCGTCGATATTGGCACGGCAGACAATGGTGATCGAGAACTCCAATCGCGCCCGAGACCATTTAGCCAACGAGCGCACCTTCCTCGCGTGGGTGCGGACCAGTGTGGCGATTGTGGTATTTGGATTCGCCATTGGGCGCTTTGCCGTCGCGATGCGGCAGTTGACGGCGTTTCAGGGCCATGAATCCAAAGCTACGGGCTTTTCCGTTTGGATGGGAACGATTTCGATTCTTGCCGGCGTTGTCATGGTGGTTGCGGGACTGATGCGTTACCGCAAGACGCGAGCGCAGTTGGATGAGGGGAAGTTCGAGCCGGCGGGTTTTATTGTCGATCTTGTCACCATCCTGACCGTGCTGTTCGGCCTGGCTCTAGCGGGATATTTGGTTTATGTAGGAAAGAGTTTAGGGTAGACTCGGCCCGCGGTCGCGGCGTTTGCATTCCGGTTCGTATCAGGGCAGGCCTTTGGGCCTGCCGTTAAAGACCAGATCAGTGCGCTTTTAGGCGCTGGCGGGAGCGGCGCGCCCTTCGAGGGGTGACTGATTTCTTCACGCAAAATCGTATCGCTAAAGCGATACCCTGATACGAATCGAGGGCGGTCCCGAGATCAAACACTATGGCCAATGGGCAGGAACAGGAAAAAGAGGCGGCGGCGCGGGCGAGTTTGAGGTTCGTTAAAGATGGCCAGGTCGTCGGCCTCGGCACCGGGTCGACGGCGAAGTATTTCATTCAACTGCTGGGCGAGCAGGTGAAGAACGGCCTGCGCATTCGCGGCATCCCCAGCTCGGACCGGTCGCGGGAGCGGGCGGTGGAGTTGGGAATCCCACTCACTACTCTGGATGAATGCCAGCGGATCGATGTGACGGTGGATGGCGCGGACGAGGTCGATCCGCAAATGCGGTTGATTAAAGGCGGCGGCGGAGCGCTACTGCGCGAAAAAATCGTTGCCTCGGCGACCCGGCAGTACGTGATTATTACCGATGCGAGCAAGCGAGTTCCGGTGCTGGGAAAATTTCCGCTGCCGGTGGAAGTGATCAAGTTCGCCCAGGCGCTGGTAACAAAAAGGATTGAAGCGCTCGGCGCAAAAGTCATCCTGCGCAGGAATGCGGACGGCACGCCTTATCTGACGGACGAGAACAATTACATTCTCGATTGCCACTTCGGACAAATCCGGGGCGCGGACGGCCTGGCCAACAAGCTTAGCGACATGCCGGGAGTGGTGGAGCATGGGCTGTTCATTGGCATGGCTAGTGTGGTGCTGGTGGCGACTGGGAGCGAGGTTGTGGAGTTGCGGAAATGACGGTGCGCCAGCCTGCCTAGCTTTTTCGCAACCTCCTGGCTCGCGCTAGTTCGTGGGAGTCAAAAGAGCGGCGTGAGTTTCGCCGTTGATGGTCCCAGATGCGGCAATTTGGCCTGAGCGATTGATAGCCGAAGCCTGATTCAGCACCCAGCCGGAGTTCGGCGGAATAAGAACGTTCAGATTCTGTACGCCGCTGACGCTGGTCCACAGGAAGGCGTTTGGTGGATTGCTTCCCATGCTTCCTACCACTTCACCAATGGCATTGATGCCAGACGCTCCGCCAGGTGAGCCGACTCCGAGTAATTTCATTCCGCGACTCTGTGTCCACACAAAGGCGGTACTCTGCACTCCTGAAGAGGAGAACACACTACCTGCAACTTGGTTCAGTCCGTTGATCGAATAGGCTATGCTGCCCGTGCTTCCGCCTAGAGTATTCATGTTCTGCATTCCGCCTGTCTCTGTCCACAGGAAAGCGTCATCCGTCTCGTCATGTAGCAGACCGGAGTAACCCACCACTTCGCTGGAGTCGTTGATTGCGTAGGCCTGACTAATGCTCCCGCCAAGGGTTCCCAAATCCTGAAGGCCCCCAGTCCCAGTCCAGAGAAAAGCGTTTATGTCCAAGTTGTAACCAACGATACTGCCGGCGTTATTGATCCCGAAGGCGAAACTGTTGACCCCCGCGCCAAGGTCTTGCATTCCTGCACTCTGGATCCAGAAGAAAGCGCGAGTAGTGCCAGCAGCGTTTGAGACAGAACCTCCAACGACTTCGCCGGAATTATTGATCGCCTGCGCTAGACTGGCGGAGTCACCGGGGAGCGTTCCCAAGTCTTGCATTCCGTGCGTAGGTGTCCAAAGAAACGCGTGATACGCTCCGCCGGTCACACTGGCGTATCCTACGACCGTGCCGTGATCGTTGATGCCGGTCGGCGTGGCGTAAGTTCCGCCGCCCAACATCCCTAAATCCGTCACGGTATACGACTGCGCTCCCGCTAGTGGCACCAACGTCAAAGCCATCGCTGCCCACACACCAAAGCTGATCCTGCTCATCGTGCAATCCTCTCTTAAACCGATTCGCGGCTCGCTAGTTCGTGGGAGTCAGAAGAGCAGCTTGGTCGTATTGACCATTGAAAAATCCGCCCGCTGCGATCATTCCCGAGCGGTTAATGCCCGCACCCGACCCAAGAAACCAACCCGAGTCGGAAGGTATGAGGTTGTTTAGGTCCTGGGGTGCTCCTCCAGGTTCCCAAAGGAAAGCGTGCGGATTGGGCCCCATCGCGCCTACTACCTGCTTAGTGGCGTTGATCCCGTTCGCGGCGCTGTAACGACCCGTGTTCAGTGACTGCATTCCCCCACTGCGGGTCCAAAAGAAGGCCGTGTTTATTGATGAGGATGGCAGTGTGCTATACCCCACAACCTGGCCCGATTCGTTTATCGCCTCTGCCGAGCTATAGTTGCCGCCAAGCGTTCCCAAGTCTTGCATGCCGCCTGCCTGAGTCCACAGAAAAGCGTGGTAGTACTTGTCACCGGGCAAATATGAGTATCCAACCACTTCGCCGGAGTTATTTATCGCCTGCGCTGAGCTGCTGCCAACTCCGTCCAATGTCCCTAAATCTTGCATACCTCCCGCGTTCGTCCACAGAAACGCATGATAAGTCCCGTTGTCCGCCAGGTAGGAATAACCAACCACCGTGCCATGATCGTTAATTCCTAGAGCGTTGCTGGTTTGTCCGCCCAGACTTCCTAGCCCCTCCATTCCTCCGCTTTCAGTCCACAGGAACGCTTCCGCATTTCCGCTTGCCGAGTAGGATAATCCGCAGACCTCTCCCGAGTTGTTGATCGCCCCAGCAGCGCTGGTGGTATCCCCGCTAAGGGTTCCGATATTTTGCATGCCGCCTTTTTTCGTCCAAACGAAAGCGAATTTGTCCCCGTTGCTTAGTTCGGAATACCCCGTAACCTGACCCAGGTCGTTGATGCCCGTGACTGCGGTGACTGTTCCGCCGAGCGTCCCTAAATCCGTCACCGTATACGACTGCGCACCCGCCAGCGGCGCGAGAATCAAAGCCATCGCCCCCCACATACCGAAGGTGTTTCCGCTCATAGTGCAATCCTCTCTGAAGCAAACTCGTTGTTTGCTAGTTCGTCGGAGTCAAAAGAGCAGCGTGCGTCCTCGCCTCGAACGTTCCAGTCACCATAATCTGGCCGCTACGGTTGATGCCCCAAGCAATCTGAATATTCCATCCTGAATTTGGCGGGATGAGGCTATTTAAGTCTTGATACTGATTCGCTTGCGTCCAAAGAAACGCGGCTGAAAGGCGTCCGCGTGCAGGTTCGCAACCGACTATTGCACCCGAATCATTGACACTAGCCGCGCCGCTGTATACGTTGTCCAGCGCCCGCATACCAATCGCTTGTGTCCAATAAAAAGGCCGGATCTCACCACCCGTCTGGGTAAAAGCGGAAAAGCCGACAATTTCTCCAGATGTATTTATGGCTGAAGCACCGCTGTAGGAACCCTCTCCTAGCACACCTAGGTCCTCCATTCCGCCAGCTTGCGTCCACGCGAACGCGCGATATGGCCCTGCATCACCAACCAGATAGGAAGAGCCCACAATCATGCCGGATTGGTTAATAGCCGTGGCATTACTGGTCGAGCCGCCCAACGTTCCAATATCCTGCATCCCAGCGTTCGCCGTCCAAAGAAACGCGCGATACAACTGGCCAAGGTTATCGATATAGGAATACCCAACTACTTGGTCGGATTCATTAATACCGTAGGCGTAACTCGCATTGCCGCCAGGCAAACTGCCGAGATCTTGCATTCCTCCCGCTTGGGTCCACAGAAAAGCATGTGCCACGCCCGTGGTCGATGAAGTGGAATATCCGACCACATGCCCAGCGTTATTGATGTGTGTCGCGACGCTCCCGTCGAAACCCGGCAAAAAACCCAAATCGCGGACGCCAATCTCAGCGGTCCACAGAAAGGCCCGAGACAAGTTGTTGCCGTTAATAATGTTACCGACAATAGCGCCATGATCGTTGATCGCGCCCTGCGGTTCGGAAGCTGACCGGCTAATCTCACCTATATCCGTGATCGTATACGATTGCGCTCCCGACATCGGCGCGAGCATCAAAGCCATCGCTGCCCACGCGCCAAAACTGATCCTGCTCATTGTGCAATCCTCTATGAAGCCGATTCGGACGACGGACCAATGCTGCGCGTGAGTTGGCCGGTAGTCAAGATGAAGGTTCTTGCACAGGCACGCAGTTGGCTACTCCAGCCGCTCCAGAACCAATGACATCTCGTATGTGCCGCTTGCGCCGCCATAAACGGAATAACTGATCGGCGTTCCTGCGATTGCCTTGAACGTCATGGCACAGTTCGGGGCTCCACTCCCCAAGCCATAGTCCTGAGGTGGCACAGAGGATTCGTAGAGTTGAGACAAAAAATAGTTTTCCGGGCCCGCGCTATCAGTCCAGTTGAGGAGCAATACCCATTCGGCTCCGGCCTACACCGGAGTTGTCATTGTCATATATGCAGAAGCTCGATAGAGGCCGGTCTCCGGAACCGTTATCAGAGTAGTAGTCGGAATCCCCGTCGTCTGATCGACAAGGCCAACCTTAGCAATCACCCTCGGACCAACGAATGCCGTGCTCGCACTTCCGAACGACAGCGCTAAGGCCCCGCCTAGCAACACAACCATCACGCATAAAGTCTTGTTCATGAATTACCCTCGCCCAAGGGCGCCGGCAACTTTAGCACAGAGTTAACCTCAGCTATGCATGCGACAATATGTGGCTCGCAGAAATCCCCTGACTCCGATCTTTGGACCTGACAATCTATTGCTATGCGCATTAGCAATTTGACAACAAAATACCTTGCAGATATAACCCCAATGGAAGCAATATTTTGCGGGCAACTTTCGTGTTTTCAATATTTTTTATCCAGATTAAGCAGATCACCCGCACCGCAAACCATTGATTCCAGAGATTTTAAGCAAATAGATTCGAAAAGAAATTAATCTGGATCAATCCGCCACCCTTAAACGTTCCCCCGCACGCCTTCGCCAGAGCCCGCTCGACGATTCTATAAATTGTTTTTTCTCCGTGACTCAGTGCCTCCGTGGTGGACTATATTCTCAGGATGGCAGCAGGCCCACAATCACAAGGCGGGGATCAACCTTCGCGGCGGCGGGCAGCACGGTACCGCGTACAGGCGCCGGTGGATGTGACGGTGCTGCGCTCGGGGATTCCGGATTCTGTACCGGGGCGGTCGGTGAACCTGGGGCCGGGGGGAGTGGCGGCGGTGATGGCGGCGGAGTTGTTGCCGGGTGAAGTGGTGGGAGTGGAAATCCGTTTGCCGCAGGCGGCGGATGCGCTGCGGGCGCGGGCGCGGGTAAGGCATCACGACAAGCTGCGGTGCGGGATGGAGTTTGTTGGACTGACGGCGGCGCAGCAAGCGGCCATCCGGAGTTGGACTGACGAAGCGAAAGCGGAGCCCGAGGACGACGGGCGGGCAAAGATTCCGGTAGATGCGACCACAGAAGCCGGCACAAAGGCGGGCCAGCCAGAAGTAAACAGTTCAGAAATAAAGGTTGCGCAAATAAAAGGTTCGGAGGGCGGAGGGTCGGGCGGTGGGCGAACTGGTCCGCTCAGCCTGGGCCGGGGATGGATCTTTCTTCTGCTATCGGTCGCGATCTTATTGGCGGTTTTGTGGTGGCACTGGAAAAGCGGATGGGAAGATCTGGAATCCAGGCTGCGAAAAAGCGATGTGCCTACTCAGCCGCAGACGCACGTTGCGGCGGATGTGATGGAGAAGTTTGTAACGCATAGGGTCGATCCGGAATATCCGTCGGCGGCGCGGCCGGGCAAGCTGCAAGGGGTAATCGTGCTGGATGTAATCGTGGGCCGCGATGGGACTGTGGTCGACGAGCACGCGCTGAATGGCCCCGAAATTCTGGCGCAGGCCGCCATGGATGCGATGCGCTGGTGGCGATTCAAGCCGTACCGCGTCGACAGCCAGCCAGTAGTGGTGGAAACCACGGTGGCCGTGGAGTTTAAACCGTAGAAGCGGCTTCCGGCCTCCGGCTTCCGGCTTCCGGGCTTGTCTGCGATTGCAATCGAAAAAGAATGTCGGATTCGCGCTTAACCCTTTGTGGCCGGAAGCCGGACAGCGAAGACCGCTTTTCAGAGTCCCCGTTTGCGCAAAGCGCTCAGAACGATGATGCCGCTGATGCCGAAAGAAACGATGGCGGCCAACGCGGCAATCAGCATTACGGCGGCGCCGAAGTGAAGAGAGTCCGCCAGGACTGCGGTTAGCGCCAGAACCACACCCAGCACGTTGAGCCAGAGAGGGCCCCGGCTGGTAGAAGCCAGATCGGGCCGCAAACGAAGTTGCAGCAGCAATGCTGCCAGCCCGATGGCCGCGACTACCACCAAGGCCAGCGGGCTGAGGAACGCTCCGCGGTTGGTGTAGATCACGACCAGGGCGAGCGCGATGAGCAGCAGGCCAGCGGCCACAATGGTCGTGCGGCGATTTCGGGCAGCAAGCGCGGGATTGGGAGAGGCGTCAGGCACGAAATTGGGGTCCTCAGATTTATACAGGCAGTGAGGATGGTTTTCAAATTTCGGAATGAGTCTTTCAGCATGGGTTGCGGAGAGGTCGAATGCTGGCGCTGCCTTAGTCTTTGGGAGATGAGCGGCTGATACCGGCCAGCCATTGCGCCTGCCGTGGATCGCTGTGATGCACGGCATAGAGCACCAACTCGACACGGGAAGAGATGCCCAACTTATCGAAGATGCGGAACAGATATTTTTTGACCGTGTGCTCGCTGAGATTGAGTTCTTTGGCAGTATCGCGATTGCTGAGACCTTCGGCAACGAGTGCCACTACCTGTTCTTCCCGCGCGGTAAGGAGTTGCCGGCCTTTGGTGTTGATCACTCGCAAGGAGGGGGCTTCCGAAATCGAGTCGAGCAAAAAGCTCAACTGCTCAGTATTGGCCCAGACTTGGCCTTCCGCGACTCGCTGAATACACCGGCAAAGCAGGCGGAAGTGAGTGTCGGTGAGGCAGAAAATTCCCCGCGCGCCGGAGCGGAAGGCACTGACTACCAGTTCGCGGTCGTAGGACTCCGCCAGGAGAACCTTTGCCACCGCCGGATAGAAAAGATGGATGTGACGCATGGCTGCCATCTGACTGGCGATCTCAGTGGAACGATTCAGAGAAAGAATTACTACCTTCACCGGGGTGAACGCCACCGACTGAAGGATCGCGTCGACATCGACCGGGCAGGTGGAGACTTGGAATTCGGAGCGCCGGCGCAGGGCGCCGATCAACAGGTGAGATTGAATACGGTTGGAGTCCGCTATCAGAACTGGGATTGCGGCCATAGCGGTGGCCGGAGGCGGACACATGAAAGTGGAGCTCCGATGAAACGGATTTGAACGACGTTTTGATCTTAGGGGTGAGTCGCACCGTACTCAAGAGAACATGGCACAAAATTCAGCGCAGACTCTCAATTCGGGAAGACGTATTTTTGCGCTGTGGAAAAGGTCGAGCCCGCCTAAGGATCGCGAGACACCCACAGTGAAGTTCTGACACAACGCGGGGAATTTGGGCGTTCGAGCGTGTTCACGCGCGTCGGATGCAGAATTTTTCCCTACGGCCCTGTGATCCAGTGGACGTGCAAGTCTACTTTTGTAGGTAGCCCATGGGAGCAGCAGACGTGCGGCACCATCGATCCACTGGGTGCAATCCAAGATCCGCGCTACGCCCGGTCCTCCACGCTTTTGTGATTGAAAATTACGGTGCCTCCGCTGGTAGACAACACTTCCCACGTCTTGTCGCGAAACCTGCCTGAAGATAAGTTGCTGACAGGGAGCGGTGGAAGCTGAACGATCAGCCGGAAGTCGGCATTGAGCGCTTCGTCAGAGCCATGAGAGAACCAAATTTATTGACGAAACTTCCTTTAACGATCCTTTTCCTCTTCATCGTGCAACTTTGCGTGGCCGTGTCCGCCCAGGAGGAAAGCAAGCAGATGGACCTGGGAGCAAGCATAGAGTCTTCTCCGACTAGCCAAACCGGGGCCGGGACGGGAAGCGCGGGAATGACGGCTGCAAAACCGGGGCAGGCGGACGGCATGGGAAACCCTCAGCTCGGAGGAGTACGCCGTCCGCTGTACCGGCTGAACCGAAGCGATGTGGTGACGCTGAGTTTCACGCTGTCGCCAGAATTCGATCAGATCCTGACGGTGCAGCCGGATGGCTACGTCTTTCTAAAGGATGCCGGGGCAGTGCTGGCATACGGATTGACGCTGGAGGAATTGCGGCTGGCCGTGCGAAAGGCGTACAGCGGATATCTTCACGATCCCCAGGTGGCGGTGGCGCTCAAGGAGTTTGAACATCCCTACTTTGTAGCGGGCGGCGAGGTCGGACATCCCGGCAAGTACGAATTGCGCACGGACACCTCGATTCTGGAAGCCGTGCAAATCGCCGGCGGATTTACTCACGAAGCGAAGCATTCCCAGGTGGTCCTGTTTCGCCACGTGAATGACGATTTGGTGGAGGCGCGCGTCTTCGACATAAAGAAGATGCTGAAAGAAAAGAGCTTGAGCGAAGTTCCGAGCCTGCGGCCGGGCGATCTGGTTTTTGTACCCCAGAATGCAATCTCGAAGATGGAGCGTTTTCTCAGTAAACCCGATTTGAGCATGTACGTGAGTACCACGCAGTTCTGAGCTGGACGGTCGATCCTTATGTCCGAAGAAGATCGAGCTTACCGGGAAAAGGCGCCGCCGGCTCCGACCGTGCGCGAGCTGGCGATGGTTCTGTTCCGGCAGCGAACCGTATTTCTTGGCGTTTTCAGTTTCGTCGTAGTGCTAGCGGTCACTTATGCGTTCGCCGGCGCAAGTTACCGGGCTCATTTGCGCGTATTGGTTCGTCGAGGACGTTCCGATCCTCCGGTTACGGGCCAGCAGAACGCTCCACCCGATTTTTCCCGCGTGGAGGTAACGGAGGAAGAATTGAATTCAGAAGTGGAGCTGCTGAAAGACGACGATGTCTTGCGGCGAGTAGCGCAAGCCAACAATTTAGCCGCCCACGACTGGTTGCGGTGGCTGCGTCCGCATGAAGAGACCGCAGCTCGCGTGGAACGGGCGGCAAAGCGGCTGGGCAATGGCTTGAACGTGGAGTCGATCAAGAAGACCAACTTGATTGCAGTGAGCTATGACGCGGCTGATCCGCAATTGGCAGCGCAGGTTCTACAGTCGCTGTCCCGCGTGTACCTCGAAAAACACATGCAGGTACATCGTCCAGCAGGACAGTTTCATTTTTTCGATCAGCAGACCGCGGAGTCGCGGCAGCAACTGGAAGAGGCAAAAAGGAAGCTGCTGGCCTTTACAAAAAGCCGCGGCGTGGTGATCGCGGCGCAGCAGCGTGATCTGCTATTGCAGCGTCTGGAGGCCGCAGCGGGAATCTATGGGCAGACGCAACTGCAAATGGCGGAGACGGAGCACCGCATCCGGGAACTCGAGTGGGAGATGGAGAAGTTGCCACAGCGAGCCACCACACAAGTTCGGACGGCGGATAATCCAGAACTGCTGCGGGCTTTGAAGGCGAGTCTGCTGGATCTTCAGTTGAAGAGGATCCAGCTGCTGACGAAATTTGAGCCGAGCCATCGGCTGGTGCAGGAAGTGGAGCAGCAAATCCGGCAAGCCGAATCCGCTATCGCCGCCGAGGGTTTGAATCCCGTTCGCGACGAAACTACTGACAGGGATGCCGACTACGAATGGGCGAAGGCGGAAGCGGAGAAAGCCCGGGTTGACATGAAAGGGTTACGAGCAAGAGAGCTCACGGCGGGCACACAGTTGACCGAATATCGCAGCCAGGCGCGGCAACTGGGCGAGGACGCCATCACACAGGACGATCTTACGAGCAGTGAAAGGGCAGCGGAGGAAAATTACCTGCTCTATGTAAAAAAACGCGAAGAGGCGCGGATGGGCGATGCGTTGGACCAGGACGGCATCGTGAATGTGGCAATCGCCGAGCAGCCGGTGGCGCCGGCCCTGCCGATATGGCCAGCCGCCGCGGTGGTGCTGGTGGGTTTTGCGGCCGCCGTGACTTCGGGAGCTGGAGCGGCCTTCGCCTTTGATTATCTGGACCCGGCATTGCGCACGCCCGAGGAAGTACTGACATGTTTGGATATACCGGTATTGGCTTCGCTGCCGGCAAAGACTGGACGGAGATTAGCAGCGTGAAGGAGATGAGATGAGCGCAAACGTCGAAGTGCTGCGCGGATCCCAGGTAGTCGGGGCATCGGCGCGGGAGGCCGTGTTGCCAGCAGTTGCGGCCGCACGCGCGGCCAGCCAGTGGAATCTCGAGAATTTCGCGCGCGAGCAGATCAGAGGTTTGGTACGACGGGTGTTCTTTGCCAACGGCGATCGAGCGGTGAAGCACGTTGTTTTCAGCGCGGCGGGTCCAGATTTGGATGTGTCGGGTATTTGCGGCCAAGTGGCGTGGGCCTTGGCCGGGGAAACACGTGCCCATGTTGCCCTCGTGGAAAGTGGACATCAGGCAGCAGAGCTTCCATACACTCGCGACCCTGTGCGTGAGGCTGCGTCGATCAGGTCCTCCTCCACTCAGATAGCGATCAACCTGTGGCGGGTACAAAGAGGCGAGTTCGGAGAATGTGGCGGGGAGTCAGGAACCGCCATGCATTGGCTTCCCTGCCTCGCGGAACTGCGAAATGAGTTCGAGTACGCGGCAATTCAGGGCCCCGCCGCGGGAGTATCGAGCGAGGCCGCATTGCTGGGACAACTGACGGATGGAATTGTTCTTGTGCTGGGAGCTCGCAAAACTCGCCAAGCGACGGCTCTAAAGATCAAAGAGACGCTGGAAGCAGCGGAGTGTCGAATCCTGGGAACGGTGCTTATGGAACGAACGTTTCCAATCCCAGCGCGTATCTATCACCGGCTTTAGGCAATGGTCCAAGGAGCAGATCGCGGCGGCTCTCGTTTTGAACGTTGTGCAAAATGAAGGGAATTGCTGGTGGGACTCAATGGGCGGTAGCTATGGCGCTGGCGCGACCGGAGATGCTCGGGGAAAATCGACGACGACGCAGCCCGTTGTGGAAGGTGCTCTGCCGCAGTGGTTCGCGGTAGAAACGAGACATCGATTCGAGAAGAAAGTCGCCGCACAGCTTGATCACGGGGGCTTTAATGTCTTCCTCCCGCTGTTGACCGAACATCACACATGGAGCGACCGGCGGAAGATAATAACGGTTCCTCTTTTCCCCGGATACGCGTTCGTGCAAATCGATCCGGTTCGAGATTCGTGGCACGCGGTTCTGCGAACGGCCGGACTGATCCGATTCGTGAGCTTTGGCGGGATCGTGGTTGCCATACCCCCGAAGCAGATTGAAGATCTGCAACTCCTCCTTCAACAGAAGGGACCTTTCTCGCTCCATCCGTTCGTACGTGCCGGACAACGGGTTCGAATACGCGAAGGTTGTCTGCGTGGTTTGGAAGGCATACTTGTGCAGCAGGAAAAGAAAAAGTTGGTGATCTCGATTCAATCGATACAGCGCTCGCTGGCAATTGAGATCGAGGGGTATGAGCTGGAATTGGCCTGAAGTGTCCAATCTTTACATCCAAGGCCGCAGAAACCTGCGGAAACCGAATGGGCTGTGCTTCTGATCCGAGAAGCAATTCCTGTGTTAGTAGATTGAGCACTTGCCCGACTGGAGAACGGCCGGGCGGTCCTGCGCGGGAGCGGGGAAATAATGTCATCGACGTCGGCGAAGATAGCGTCCACCGAGTGGGTGAGCAAGACCTCCTCGGGAGCGTTGCGGCTGGCATTTCGCCCGCTACAGGGGATGATAGCCATGCCTGCCGCGCTAATGCTGGTGGCGCTGACCGCCATGTTGCTGCGCCATCCCGATGTTCCTTTCTATGAGATTGATCGGGTTGCGTTCGCGCTCGTGATGATCAGCGTTGTGGGTGGAGCGTTAGTTACAAAGCAGCGCTTCTGGGTTATTGAGCGCGCTACATGGCCAATGGCCGGATTGACCTTCTTGGCGGTCGCGAGCGTGATAGGCGAGCCGTTCGACAACCGAACGTGGTCGCTGCTGGCGGCGAAGTTTATTGTGCCATACGCGCTATTTCATCTGTCCGCTCTCATATTTCGGGAGGAACGACATTTAGAACTCTTCGAAGGTTTTGCACTGATGGTGCTGGCATATCTTTGCTTTACTTCGATCGCTTTCCTGGTGGGCGCGAAATCGCTGATCTTTCCACGCTTCATTCTGGATGAAAGTTTGGGATATCACGCGGACCGGGCGCGGGGACCGTTGCTGCAAGCGGTGGCAAATGGAGTTTCTTTAAACCTGCTCGGGCTGTTGGCGATTCACGCTATTCTTCGAAAGAAGATGCGCGGATTAAGAGCCGCCCTGCTGCTCACTGCCCTGCCTCTGGCGATTTTGGCGACGATGACCCGGGCCGTTTGGCTTTCCTTCGTAGTCAGCGTAGGTGTTCTGATCATTCGCTCCCACAATCGAAGGCTCCGCCTGGTGTGCGCGGCGGTAGCGGCTTTGGGAGTTCTGGTTCTTCTAACGACGTTAAGCTTCGGAGATCAGCGACGTGCGCTTATAGATCGGCTGCAGGAGTCGGGACCGGTAGATTTTCGTGAAGCCGTCTACGCGGGCGGATGGGAAATGTTTCTGGAGAAACCCTTCACCGGGTGGGGCGTAAATCAAATGCCCACAGAACTGGCCCGGCACGTTAGCGGCTACAGTGAGAAGGAACTATATCCGCATAATACTTACCTGGACTTGCTGGTGGAACATGGTGTTCTGGGCCTGGCGTTATACGTTTGGCTTATGTGGGAACTCCTGCGGTTAGGACGCGCGCCAGTTCCGCGGGAAGACAACACCGGTTTCCTCAATCGCCAATTTCATGCTATGTGGCCGGTCTTGCTCGGCGTTTATATAGTGAATGCGTCGGTTGTAGTAATGAATTACCAGTTTGTTAACGGACTACTGTTTGTCCTCGCCGGAATGCTGGCGGCGCAGCAACGTCGCGCACGCGAAAATCCGGAACGCGAATCTACCCATCCAATCACGGCAATGCGCGACTCGAGTCCTGCCTGTAAGTAATTCCGCGATCTCCAATTCAGTGCCTACGGTCGCTTATCTCGCGAACCAGTTTCCATCTGCTGTCGAGCCCTATGTCATGGAGGAAATTCAGGAACTGCGGAGGCGGGGAGTGAGCGTTATCGCGGGGAGCGTCCGTCAACCGAACTCGGCGCAAGACTTGATATTCAGGGAGACTTCGCGCACGACAGCATTGAAACTCGAGCCGCTGCGAATGCTCATTCTTCTGCGCGGTCTCGTTTTGGCGGCAAGACATTGGGAGCGGATTTCAGACCTGCTGACTCGCGTATTGATAAAAGGTAGGGAAAGTCCCATGTTGCGCTTGAAGGCGCTAGCGCATACCTGGCTCGGCGCTTGTTACGCAATCATGCTGCAGGGACGCGGAGTGGATCACATTCACGTGCACCACGGCTATTTCGGTTCGTGGATCGCAATGGTGGCGGCGCGTTTGCTGGGAATGGGTTTCAGTATGACACTCCACGGCTCGGACTTGTTGCTGCACGGCGTGTATCTCGATACGAAACTGAAATATTGTCAGTCTTGTGTAACTATTTCCGACTTCAACCGGCGCTTTATTCTCGAACACTTTCCGGAGATCGATCCCACGAAAATCAGGGTGGCACGGCTGGGTGTCAATCCACCATTGGCAAAAACAGTTTCGTGCAGCGTCAATCCCATCGTACGCAACAGTTTCAATCTTCTTGCCGTTGGACGATTGCATAAAGTCAAGAATCACGCATTCCTGGTTCAAGCTTGTGCTCGCCTGCGCGACCTTGGATTTGACTTTCAATGCGCGATCGCCGGATCGGGGCCGGAGCGTGAGCGTCTCGAATGGCTGATCCGCGAGAATAGATTGCAAGAGCGGCTCACGCTGCTGGGGCACGTGAGAAAGCCGGAGATGGATGCGCTTTACCGGGACGCAGATCTGGTGGTTCTCACCAGCGTAAGTGAAGGGATTCCGCTGGTTTTGATGGAAGCGATGGCGAGGGCGAAAATCGTGCTCGCCCCCGCGATCACGGGTATTCCGGAGTTGGTCATCCCCGGAAAAACAGGATTTCTTTATCAGCCTGCAGAGCTGGAGGATTTCATCCGTAGGATCTGCCTTCTGCAATCCCTGATGCAAGGCAGAGATCGTCCTTGGACGAATCGGCTCGACTGGATCCGGCATGCGGCGCGGGTACAGGTCCTGCGCAATTTTAGCCGCGAGCACAACCTAAGGCGTTTTGGAGACGCGTTTCTGCAGTTCATCGCACCTCACGATTGGAGTTCCCGGCATGAGAATCCTGTACTGCAACAAATATAACCATCCCTTTAGCGGAACCGAGGCCTACATGTTTGCGGCCATGAAGCTGATGAGGTCCAAGGGACATGCAGCGGCATTGTTTTCGATGGCGGATGCGCGCGGCGAGTCTACCCCCTACGATCACCATTTCATGCCGCACACAGAATTTAAGACCCAAAAAGGATGGACTCACAAAGCGCGGCTGGCCGTCCAAGCCATTTACTCCCTCGAAGCGCGCCGGCGGATTCGGGCGATGATCGCGGAATTCCGCCCTGACGTGGCTCATGTGCGCAACATCTACCATCATCTTTCACCCTCAATCTTATGGGAATTGAAGGCTCATGAAGTCCCGGTGGTGTATCACTTGAACGACTTTAAAGTGCTGTGCCCAAGCTACAACCTGGTCTCGCGGGGAGAGGCTTGCGAGGCTTGTAAAGGTGGCAAGTGCTGGCATGTGTTGAAAGAAAAATGCTATCCGGGGCTGGCTGAGCGAATAATCCTGGTTGCGGAAGCATACTTCCACAGGAGCCTGGGCACCTATCGAAAATGTGTTGGATGCTTTCTGGCACCCAGTCAGTTTGTGCGCGACAAGTTTGTCGAACATGGGTGGGATGCGGCGAAGTTCGAGGTTCTTCCCCATTTTCAGCCGGTGTGGAGGGTGATGGAGCGCGATGCCGGGAACGCCCCGATTCTTTATTTCGGGCGATTGTCCAAAGAAAAGGGAGTTGGCGATTTACTGCACGCCATGCGGAGGGTGCCGGATCTTCAACTAGTGATCGCCGGAGACGGACCGGAGCGCGCGGAACTGGAGCGCCTGCGCGCGGAACTGGGGTTGGCAAATGTCAAATTCACCGGCCACATCGGTGGGGAGGTGCTGAATGCTGCTATTGCCCAGTCTCTTTTCACAGTGCTGCCATCCCACGCGTACGAGACCCTGGGTAAAACCATCCTTGAGTCCTACGCTCACGGTCGAGCGGTGGTTGCGTCGGATCTCGGTTCGCGGCGCGAGTTGGTACAAGAAGGTGAGACGGGACTGCTGTACAGGACGGGCAATGTATCGCAATTAGCATCGGCGCTTAAATTTCTCAGCTCTCAACCGGGGCTGGCCGACGAAATGGGATCGAACGGACGCAGACTTGTACAGGAGCACTACACGGCGGAGGCTCATTACAAAAGCCTGATCGATTTGTACGAGAGGCTGGCGACGCAAGAGAAACAGACCTCGCAGTTTCGGAACACAGCGAGCAATAAAACAGGGAGGCTCGCCGTAGCCCCCGCTCAACCTCCGGTCGTTCGCCCTGTCGGAGGCGGCTTCGTTCCGATTCAGCGGCTGGCGTTAGCTCCTGTATTGAACCGCCGGGATGCGTTGCCGTCCGTTGCTTTCCATAAGCCAGTGCTCAGGGTCGCCTTCATCGGCGGCCGCGGAGTAATTTCCAAATACAGTGGGATCGAAGCCTATTACGAAGAAGTGGGAAAACGGTTAGCCGGGATGGGACACCACGTTACCGCCTATTGCCGGACTTATTTCACGCCTGCCGTGCGGGAGCACAATGGAATGGCGCTGGTGCGGCTGCCTACGATCCGGTCCAAGCATCTGGAGACGTTGCTGCACACGTTTCTGAGCACGGTGCACGTGACGGTTCGGCCGTGCGATATTGTGCATTATCACGCTCTGGGTCCGGCATTGTTCTCATTCATTCCACGCCTTGCAGGGAAGAGGACTGTGGTCGCGGTGCAGGGCCTCGATTGGCAGCGGAAAAAATGGGGGCGCATCGCATCGGCTGTGCTCCGGCTGGGCGAGCGTGCAGCCGTGAGTTTGCCGACCGGCACTATTGTCGTCTCGCGAACCTTGCGGCAGCACTACTGGGATCGCCATGGAGCGCAAACCTCTTACGTCCCAAATGGCGGATTGCTGCGCGACCGGCGCGTCCCTGACAAACTTCTTGACTGGGGACTGGAAACCGACCGGTACATCTTATTCCTGGGAAGATTCTCGCCGGAGAAGGGTTGCCACCTGCTGGTGGAGGCGTATGAGCGGTTGGACACAGACATAAAGCTGGTGATGGCGGGCGCCTCAAGTTATTGCGACGATTACTCCCGCCAACTGCGAACCCATGCCGGTGAACGGATCAAAATGTTGGACTGGGTTTCTGGCGAGAGTCTGGATGAATTGCTAACGAATGCGACGTTGTTCGTGTTGCCATCCGACTTGGAAGGATTGTCGCTTGCCTTATTGGATGCAATGGGGGCGGGTCTGTGCGTCCTTACCAGTAATGTGCCGGAAAATCGGGAGGCCATCGAAGACGCGGGATTTACCTTCCGTCGGGGTGACGTCTCCGACCTGGAAGATCGCTTAAGATTTCTTATTGCAAATCCAGCAGTGCGGGAAGCTGCGGGAGAGGCCGCAAAGCGCCGCATTCGCGAACAGTACCAGTGGACGAATGTCGCAGTAGAAACGGAACGAGTGTATTTCGAAATGATGGGCTGGAATTGGACGAAAATCGCGGCCAGGAAGCCGAGCACAGCCGTGATCGGGGCTGCGTCTGATTCTCGACGAAGAGCGGGATAGAGCGGATGAGCTGTTCGGCCGCGCCAATCTTCGCTCAGATGATCTAGCAAAATTTAGTTAGCGCGCTCCTCAAGGACGGGATGATTCCCGTCCTTTTTGTTTACAATAGGAAGTTCGCTTCGCGGTCCAGGATAACGCGTCGCAATCCGGCGAATATTTCTCCCATGGAAAATACGATCCTCGTTACGGGCGGAGCCGGATTTATCGGGTCAAACTTCATTTTGCGCTGGATCGAAACGGACGAGGCTTCCGTTATAAACCTGGACAAGCTCACGTACGCCGGAAATCCTCACAATCTGGCGGCGATCGCCGCGGAGAAACGTTACGAGTTTGTTCATGGTGACATCGCGGATCGCGAGTTACTGGCAAGCCTGCTCGGTCGCCGCACGCCGCGAGCTATCGTGCATTTCGCGGCGGAGAGCCACGTCGACCGGTCGATCAGAGGGCCAGAAGATTTTATCCGGACAAACATTGACGGTACATTCGCGCTAGTGGAAGAGGTACGAACGTATTGGAGCAGTCTGGCCGAGCGGGAAAAAGCGGAGTTTCGCTTCCTCCATGTTTCTACCGACGAGGTTTATGGCTCCCTTGGGCCCGATGACCCTCCCTTCTCTGAGATGACTCCGTACGCGCCGAACAGTCCTTACGCGGCGTCTAAAGCCGCTTCGGATCATCTGGTGCGGGCCTATCATCACACTTATGGTTTGCCAACGCTCACTACGAACTGTTCGAACAACTACGGGCGATTTCAGTTTCCGGAGAAATTGATCCCCCTCATCATCCTTAATGCGCTCAGTGGAAAGGCCCTGCCTGTCTACGGCGATGGTCAAAACGTTCGCGACTGGCTTTATGTGGAGGATCACTGCGAAGCGATTGCGACGGTTTTGCAGCGTGGCCGCGTAGGACAGACGTATAACATTGGAGGCTGGAACGAGAAGCGCAACATCGACATCGTCGGGACAATCTGCGACATTGTGGATGAGATGGCCGGGAGCCGTGGTGCGGCACGCCGCAGTCTAATTACATTTGTGAAGGACCGTCCGGGACACGACCGGCGCTACGCGATGGATGCAAGCAAGATTGAGCGCGAACTTGGCTGGCGTCCCCGGGAAACTTTCGAGACGGGAATACGCAAGACTGTCCGTTGGTATTTGGAGAACGAAGAATGGGTTCGAGATGTCACCAGCGGCGCTTATAGGCAGTGGATTGAGACGCACTACTCTACTTGAGTCGATTACAACGAATCGCCAACTTTCATGACACAAGCCGCAAACAGCGCAACCTACAAGGGCATCATTCTGGCTGGCGGGTCGGGTACACGCTTGTATCCGGTAACCCATGCCATGGGAAAAAGCCTGCTGCCCGTCTACAACAAGCCCATGATTTATTACCCGCTGTGCACGCTTATGCTGGCGGGGATACGCGACATCCTTCTTATTACGACTCCCGACGATGTGGGTAAGTTTCAGGCTCTGCTGGGAGACGGTGGTCAGTTTGGAATTCGATTGCAATACAAGGTGCAGCCAAAGCCCGAGGGAATTGCACAGGCTTTTCTAGTAGGCGAGGCTTTTCTTGGCAACAGCGCTTGCGCACTGGTTCTGGGCGACAATATTTTTTACGGACACGACCTGGCGAAAGACTTGCGCGAGGCCGCGGCTAAGAATCAGGGAGCGCGTGTGTTCGCTTATCCGGTGCACGATCCCGAACGATATGGGGTGGTGGAGTTCGACGGCTCGGGGCGGGCTCTTAGCATCGAAGAAAAACCTCAGCATCCTAAATCACGGTACGCCGTGACTGGTATTTATTTTTACGACAATCAAGTGATCGGGATCGCGAAGTCGCTGCAGCCGAGTGCGCGCGGCGAGTTGGAGATTACCGATGTAAACAAGACATATCTTAAAAATGGCCAGCTGGAAGTTGTGGTGATGGGACGCGGCATGGCATGGCTGGATACAGGCACGCACGAATCGCTGATGGATGCATCACTCTACATTCAGGCCATCGAGAAAAGGCAGGGGCTGATGGTGGCTTGTCCGGAAGAGATTGCGTACCGCTCCGGTTACATTACTGCGGATCGAGTGGAACAGATTGGCAACTCGATGAGGAATAATAGTTATGGCGCTTACCTCCTGCAACTGCTGCGGGAGAAGGTATTCTGATGAGTGCAGTTTCGGCGATTCAGCCCCCGATGGATGCGATCAACAAACTTCCGACTTCTCTGCCCGGCGTTTTCGTGCTTGAACCTCGCGTGTTTCGCGACGAACGAGGTTTTTTCTTTGAGAGTTACAACCAGCAGAGCATGGCGAGCCTGGGAATTTCCGAGAACTTCGTACAGGATAATCATTCCTCTTCCTCGCGCAATGTCCTGCGCGGACTTCATTATCAGGTGAAACATCCGCAGGGAAAGCTGGTGCGGGTTGCGGAAGGGGAAATCCTGGACGTGGCCGTTGACCTGCGGCGGAGTTCTGCGACGTTCGGGCGCTGGGAGGCAGTACGCCTGTCGGGCAAGAATAATCGCATGTTGTGGATCCCGGCGGGATTTGCGCACGGGTTCAGAGTGATGTCGGAGAAGGCGCAAGTTCTTTATAAGGCGACTGATTTTTACGCCCCCGAACACGAACGCACACTGGCGTGGAACGACGCCCAACTGAAGATTGACTGGGCGCTGGACGGCGAACCGATCGTATCGGCAAAAGACCAGCGGGGCGTGGCTCTTTCCGCGGCGGAAACCTTCGAATAACTCTTCATGCGAGTCACTCTCTTTGGCGCATCCGGGCTGTTGGGTAAGGCGGTCATGCGCGAGTGGAGCGGGGATGCCGTCACTGGGGTCAGTTCGCGGGATGCGGATATCCGGGATCGTACGCGAGTGCTGCAGGTTGTCCAGAAAACGGAGCCGCAGTGGATTGTGTTGTCCGCGGCCTATACCGACGTGGATGGATGCGAAAACAATCCGGAATTAGCTTTTGCCGTGAACCGCGACGGTGCCGCGAATGTTGCGAGAGCGGCCAAGGAAGTTGGAGCTCGGCTTCTGTTCCTCAGTTCCGATTATGTCTTCGATGGAAAAAAGACGATGCCATACGAGATCGGCGACTCACGGAATCCGCAGAGTGTGTATGGACGAACCAAGGCGGAAGCCGAAGTCAGGCTTCTGGAGCTGATGCCGGAGTGCTGCATCGTCAGAACTTCGTGGCTGTTCGGAATCGGCGGGAAATGTTTTCCCGACACCATATTAAAGCTGGCGGCAAGCCGTCCGGCGCTCGATGTGGTCGAGGACCAGCGTGGATCTCCAACTTATGTGATCGATCTCGCCCGCGCGATTGTTTCATTATGCCGGAAAGAGGCGAACGGAATTGTGCACGTGACGAACTCCGGCGACTGCAGTTGGTTTGAGTTCGCACAACAGATTGTGCAAAGGTCCGGACTCGCCACCACGGTGCGGCCAACCAGCAGCGAGCAAAGCGCACGACCGGCGCCGCGACCGGCATATTCCGTGTTGTCCGCATCGTCGCTGCACGCGCTGGGAATTGCGATGCCTTCCTGGCAGGACGCTCTCCAGCGCTACATGGAAGAGCGCCACCGCTAAGGCAAGCTCGCGGAGATTGCCTCGCTTCCGTCCGGCTGCTACGATTGCGAAGTCCCGCCTGAGGATTTCGTGAAATTAATTCAGAATTACATCGATGGCCGCTTCGTGCCCGGAGAGCGTGAGTTCGCCGACGTGAATCCGGCGGACGGGACGGTGATCGCGCAGGTTACCGAGGCGACGGAAGCTCAGGTCGATGAAGCGGTAAGCGCTGCTCGGCATGCCTTGGCAGGCGAATGGGGGCGGATTGGAATTCGCGAGCGCGCGTCGCGGCTGTATAGGGTTGCGGACGCGATTGAGAAGCGCTTCGCTTGCTTCGTTCAAGCCGAGGTTGCCGACACAGGAAAGCCAGTGTCCTTGGCTTCGAAACTCGACGTTCCCCGCGCGGCGGCGAACTTTCGCGTCTTTGCCGATCTGGCAAGAATGGCGGGGCTGGAGGCGTTTCAAACTGAAATGCCGGACCAAACAAGCGCGCTGAACTATGCGGTCCGCAAGCCATTGGGCGTTGTGGGGGTCATCACTCCATGGAATTTGCCGCTTCTTCTGCTTACGTGGAAAGTCGCTCCTGCGCTGGCTTGCGGAAATGCAGTGGTGGTGAAGCCTTCGGAAGAAACTCCGGCGACAGCTTCGCTTCTTGCCGAAGCGATGGAGGATGCGGGGATTCCGAATGGAGTTTATAACGTGGTGCACGGCTTCGGCCCGGGGTCGGCAGGGGAATTCTTGACGCAGCATCCCGACGTGGATGCAATTACATTTACCGGAGAATCCAGGACCGGAGCGGCCATCATGAAGGCCACATCGCCCACCGTGAAGCCAGTTTCGTTCGAATTGGGAGGCAAGAATGCGGCGGTAGTCTTCGCCGATTGCAATTTTCAAGAAGCTGTCGGTGGATTGTCGGATGCCGTCTTTCTTAACACCGGGCAGGTTTGTCTGTGTGCAGAGCGCATTTATATCGAGCGCAAAATCTTCGATCCATTTGTGGATGCGCTGAAACGTAAGGCGGAGAGCCTCGATGCGGGCTGGCCCGAGGATGCTAAGACGAACCTTGGGCCTCTGATTTCGGCGCAACATCGCGAAAAGGTGCTCTCGTACTACCGTTTGGCGCGAGAAGAAGGAGCGGTGGTAGTAACGGGCGGAGGCGTTCCCACGTTTGGCGACGGGCGCGACAACGGCTTTTACGTGCAACCTAGCATCTATACTGGACTTCTGGAGTCAGCGCGGTGCGTGAAGGAGGAAATCTTCGGGCCGGTATGCCACATCGCACCGTTCGACTCGGAAGAAGAAGCGATCGGCATGGCCAACGATACTAAGTACGGATTGGCGGCCTCGATCTGGACCAACGACTTGAAGCGAGGACATCGCGTGGCGCAGCAGATGAAGGTTGGAATTACCTGGGTGAACTGCTGGTTTCTGCGCGACTTGCGAACTCCGTTCGGCGGCGTGGGACTCTCCGGAATCGGCCGCGAGGGCGGAATGCATTCGCTGAATTTTTATTCCGAGCTGAATAACATTTGCATCAAGCTGTGAGCAGTATCGAAAGAGCGGACATGAGTTCGACCGAGAGCAAAGTCGTAGAAGGAAAGGCGACGCCGCGCGGCAAGTATCCGCACATAAAGCGTGCGGGCGATTTTCTTTTTGTGTCCGGAACAAGCTCGCGCCGCGCTGACAATACGATTGCCGGAGCTGAGGTCGATGCATTCGGCACCACGCGGCTCGACATCCGCGTGCAAACACGCGCCGTGATCCAGAATATTCGCGACATCCTGCACAGTGCGGGAGCGCAACTGGAAGATGTGGTGGAGATCTCTACTTATCTGGTGAACATGAACGATTTTGGCGGCTACAACGAAGTGTACGGGGAATTCTTTGCGCACGATGGCCCGGCGCGAACCACAGTGGCCGTGCATCAGTTGCCTCATCCGCACTTGCTGATTGAGATCAGAGCCACGGCTTACAAGCCGCAGAAATAGGAGACTCGATGGCGTCGATAAAAACCCTGAAAGCATTCAACTTTCAGTCGTGGATCGAAGAAAACAAGGACAAGCTCAAACCGCCGGTGGGAAACGCGCAGGTGTGGGAAGACGGCGAGATGATGGTAACCGTGGTGGGCGGCCCGAATCAGCGGCGGGACTATCACGACGATCCGACCGAAGAATTTTTTTATCAACTAAAGGGCAACATTGTTCTGCGCATCATGGAGACACCGGGCAATCCGCCGCTGGAAATACCGATCAAAGAGGGCGAGATATTTCTTCTGCCGAAACACATGCGACACTCCCCGCAGCGGCCCGCGGAGACTGTCGGAGTCGTTATTGAAGTGCCGCGCCCGGAGGGATCGCTGGATGCATTCGAATGGTATTGCCAGAATTGCCATCAGTTGGTGTATCGAGCAGAACTGAAGCTGAAGAGCATCGTTAAGGATTTACCGCCGATCTTTGAACAATTCTATGGCGACGAGAACCGGCGTAAATGTAAACACTGCGGCGCGATTCATCCCGGCAAATAAAGAATGCAAGTCATCGATATACACAATCACTTTTTTCCCCGCTCCTGGCCTGACCTGGCAGCTCGGTACGGCACGCCGAACTGGCCGTGGATTAAGCATACCGAGCCCGGTAAAGCGGACATCATGGTGGGGGATCGATTCTTCCGCCATATTTATTCGGCGTGCTGGGAGCCGGAAGTTCGACTCCGGGAGATGGATCGAGACGGAATTGACTTGCAGATTATTTCGGCCACGCCGGTGCTGTTCGCGTATGAGCGACCGGTGAAAGATGCGCTGGATTGTGCGCAATTGTTCAACGATGCTGCGCTTGAACTTTGCAGCCGGGGACAGGGCAGAATGAAATCGTTTTGCCAGGTGCCGCTGCAGGATATTGACGCATCTTGCAGAGAACTGAGCCGCAGCATGCAGGCGGGGCACTTAGGCGTTCAGATCGGCAACCACGTCGGAAGCAAGAATCTGGACGATGCTGGAATTGAGACGTTCCTGCACCATTGCGCGGATGAGGGCGCGGCGGTGCTGGTGCATCCTTGGGATATGTTTGGGCCGGAGCGGATGCCGAAATACATGATGCCGTGGACGGTGGGAATGCCCGCGGAAACGCAACTCTCCGTGGTGGCGCTGATTTTGAGTGGAGCCTTTGACCGGTTGCCGAGCACGCTTCGCATTTGTTTTGCGCACGGCGGCGGAAGTTTCGCATTCTTGCTGGGCAGGTTGGACAACGCGTGGCATCACCATCCGGTGGCCCGCGGCGATTGCCAACATCCGCCCAGTCATTATCTTGATCGCTTCTACACGGACTCCGCGGTATTCGATCAGCGCGCGCTGCACTTTCTCGTCGGAACGATGGGAGCGGATCGGGTGATGCTCGGCTCGGACTATCCTTTTCCTTTGGGTGAAGAACGCGTGGGGTCTCTCATCCGGCAAAGTAATTTACCGCAGCATAACAAGGCTAAACTGCTGTCCGGAAATGCGATAAAGTTTCTGAAGCTTGAGTCGCAAAAGACCGAGGGCGCAACCTCCGCAAACGCGGCCGCTTCGCCGATCGTGCCGGAGCCGCAGCAGCTTACTTACAGCTCGTATTTAAGAGTTCCGGAGTTGCTCGACTTACAACGTCCGCAGTCTTCTCCTGAGCATCACGATGAGTTGCTGTTTATTCTTGTGCACCAGACGTACGAATTGTGGTTCAAGGAATTGCTCCACGATCTTGATGCAGTCATAACAAACTTGCGTAAGGCTGGGGACAATCGGCAATCTCACGACGAAGTTTACGAAGCGGCGCGGCTTCTGCGCCGGTGCACGGAGATCACGCGGGTGTTGGTGGAGCAGTTCACAATTCTGGAAACGATGTTGCCTACGCACTTTCTAGCGTTCCGCGGATTGCTGGAGCCAGCCAGCGGATTTCAGTCGGAACAATTTCGCGAGATCGAATTTCTTTGCGGGCTTAAGGACGAGAAAATGTTGCGCTATCACAAGCCCACACCGGAGGCCCATGCCAGCCTGAAGCGCCGTCTGGAAGAGCCTTCGCTGCGCGATGTATTTTTTGGCGCTCTGCAAGCCATGGGCAAACTCGCGCCCGCAAGTGAAGGCGAAAGTGAGAAAGAGAGATTCGGAGCGCGCGCGCGGGCGGTTCACGAGCTATATAAGGATGAGCATCATCATCGCGATTGGATTGATGTCTGCGAGCGGCTGACGGAGTTTGACGAACTGGTAGTCAGCTGGCGGTTGCGGCACATTCAGCTGGTCGAGAGAATTATCGGCATTCGCATGGGGACTGGAGGGAGTGCGGGATCGTCCTACTTGAAGCTCACTCTCGATAAAAAATTTTTCCCTGAATTGTGGGAGGCTCGCACGCTGCTGACGGAGTGATTCGGCTCGCAGTCATTTGCTTTCAGGACAGCCTGTTTCTTCCCGTATGAAATCTGCCGCCACAAAAATAACTCTGATCGGCGCCGGGCTGAATGGCCCGCTGCTGGCCATTCTTCTGAGGCAGCGCGGATTTACGGTGGAGCTTTATGAGCGGCGGCCGGATATGCGGCGAGTCCGCATGAGCGCGGGACGGTCGATTAATCTCGCGATCTCGACGCGCGGCATTCACGCATTGCAGCAAGCTGGCCTGTGGGAACGGATGCGAAGCATCATCATTCCGATGAAGGGCAGGATGATGCATTCGATTGCCGGGGAGCTCACATTTCAGCCTTACGGGAAAAATGATGCGGAGGTTATTCACTCGATTTCGCGGGCGGAGATGAATATTGCGCTGATGAACGCCGCGGAGGATCAGGGTGCGACCATTTATTTTCATCGGCGCTGCACGGGATACGACTTGAAAAGTGGTGAGATCCGGCTGCGCGACGAGGGGACGGGCGAAGAGACGACGCTGGGATCTGAAGTTGTGATTGGCTGCGACGGCGCGGCTTCGGCTCTGCGAGCGGACATGCTTAAGCTGAACCGCTTTAATTTTTCTCAACAATATCTTGACTATGGCTATAAGGAACTGACGATATCGGCCGGCCCTAACGGCAAGCATCTGCTGGAGACGAATGCGCTCCACATCTGGCCGAGGGGCAATCACATGCTGATTGCGCTGCCGAATATCGACGGGACTTTCGCGTGCATTCTCTTTTTGCCGTTCGAAGGCGCCGACAGCTTTGCCAGTCTCAGTGCGCAGCCTACCGTAAATCGTTTCTTCGAAGAGCGATTCCCTGACGCTTTCCGGCTGATGCCGCAACTGGCGGACAACTATGCTGCGAATCCGACCGGGGCCATGGTCACGGTCAAGTGCTCACCGTGGCATGTGGATGGAAGATCTATTCTGCTCGGGGACGCGGCTCATGCGATCGTTCCCTTCTTCGGCCAGGGGATTAATTGCGGGTTTGAGGACTGTACGTATTTGGTCGAGTTGCTCGACCGGCACGGCGCAGACTGGACGCGCGTGTTTGCGGAATTCGAAGAAGAGCGCAAAGTTAACACCGATGCGATTGCCGATATGGCGATCGAGAATTTCACGGAGATGCGGGACCGAGTTGCCGATGCACGGTTTCTGTTTCGAAAGAAAGTGGAACTGGCGCTGGAAGCACGATATCCAAAGCTCTTCCTCCCGAAGTATGCCATGGTGACCTTTCATCGCATACCCTATGCGGTCGCCATGGCACGGGGCGCGGTTCAGGATCGAATGCTGGCTGAACTTTGTGACGGGTTGGATCGCGTGGAGGATCTTGATTGGACGAGAGCGGACCAGTTGATTCATCGCGATCTCGCGCCTTTGGAGATCGAACCGTGAACGACTTCGACTTCGAGCCGGGCGAGGATTTTGCCGTCGCGATGGATGAGCGCGATCCGTTGCGGGATTACCGGGCACGATTCTTGTTCCCCGAAGCCGACGACGGAAGCGACGGCGTGTATTTGTGCGGACATTCGCTGGGCCTGCAACCTAAGGCCGCGGGGGCTTACATCGAGCAAGAGTTAAAGGACTGGGCTCGGCTTGGTGTGGAAGGGCACTTCCGGGCCGCGCATCCGTGGATGCCTTATCACAGGCTACTGACGGAGCAGACGGCGAAGCTGGTAGGAGCGAAAACTTCCGAAGTTGTGGTGATGAATTCACTTACGGTGAACCTGCACTTGATGATGGTGTCTTTTTACCGGCCGACGCGGTCGAGGCACAAAATTGTTGTGGAGCGCGGGGCCTTCCCTTCCGATCAGTATGCGGTGAAATCGCAAATTCTTTTTCACGGATACGATCCTGAAAGTTCATTCATCGAGTTAACTCCGCTTCCGGGCGAGTCTTGTCTGCGGGAGGAAGAGATTGAATCGCTGATAGACCGTATGGGAGACGAGATCGCACTGATCATGCTGGGCGGAGTGAATTACGCTACCGGACAAGCGTTCGATATGGCGGGGATTACGCGCGCGGGTCAAGCGCGAGGCTGTGTGGTTGGCTTTGATCTGGCGCACGCCGCCGGTAATTTGCAATTGAAGCTTCACGAGTGGGGTCCGGATTTCGCGGTGTGGTGCAGCTATAAATACCTGAACGGCGGACCGGGATGTGTCGCGGGGTGTTTTGTCCATGAGCGGCACGCTCAGTCGCCGGACTTGCCTCGATTCACTGGCTGGTGGGGGCATGATGAGCGCTCGCGGTTTGAGCTGGGGCCGGAGTTCCGCGCGATGCCCGGCGCCGAGGGTTGGCAGTTGAGCAATCCGTCCATTGTGAGCCTGGCTGTCTTGCGGGCATCGATGGATATTTTTGCCCAGGCTGGCATGGAGCGCTTGCGGGCGAAGAGTGAAATGCTGACCGGCTATCTGGAATTTCTGTTGAACCGGAAAATGTCTTTGGAATTTTCAATCGTCACCCCGAGAGAAAAAGAGCGGCGGGGCGCCCAGTTATCCATCCGAATTTCACAAAACGGACGGGCTTTGTGTGAACGGCTCACCCAGCAAGGGATTGTCGGCGATTGGCGGGAACCGGATACTTTTCGCGTGGCGCCGGTGCCGCTCTACAATTCTTATCAGGATGTGTTCCGCTTTGCGGAGCGATTTGGCTCGGCGACTGGCTCGCGAGGCGAGTAGCGCGTTCGCGCCCTTCGCGCGATTACTTCCGTAACACGGCAATATCTACACATAAACATACACTCTTCACGTGGGATTGCTCTCTGAGCGGCCAAGCAAGTGGACGGGAATCGTGTGCGCCGTCGTGTGCGTCCACATTTTTGTTACGATGCTGGCTCCGCGCAGCATTGGACTGACTACATTCGGCGATCTCACGCAATGTATTCTGATCTTTTGTGCGACGCTTGCTATCCTCTCGAACGTCCGGTCGAACGACAAGAAAGCACAGCTCTTCTGGTTGCTGATGGGCGTGGGCTGCGGGATGTGGCTTTGTGTGCAGGTGCTGTGGACATACTTCGAAGTCATCCTGCGCCAGGAGGTTCCAAATCCATTTGTCGCGGATGTGGCTCTATTTCTGCATATAGTGCCTATGATGGCGGCCTTGGCGGTGCGGCCGCACATTGAGCGTAGCGATCATTCCCTGCGGCTTGTGACTCTCGATTTCTTTCTGCTGCTCACCTGGTGGCTTTACCTCTATCTCTTTATTGTGATCCCGTGGCAATATGTTTCTCCGAATGAAGCCGTGTATGGCAGAAGCTTCGATGTGCTTTACGCCTGCGAGCAAATCGTGCTGCTGGTGGGAGCGGCGTGGGTATGGAAGCGCAGCTCGGGGAAATGGCATACGTTCTACGGACACTTTCTTAAAGCGGCATTGCTATATAGCCTGAGCTCGACCCTGGCAGGATTAGCAATCGATTCTCATCTTTACTACACCGGCAGTCTTTATGATATTCCGCTGGTCGCAGCCATGGCGTGGTTCGCGGTGATAGGCTTCATGGCGCGCGCCTCCGCGCCCGACCGGGATTCCGCGCAAGAAAACGATCACCAACAGAGTATGTGGGCGGCCCGACTGGCAATGATTGCCGTATTCTCCACGCCGCTGATGGTGGCTTGGGCGGCGTTTGGCGGGGATGCGCCGCCGCGTGTGCGCTCCTACAGGCTGGTATTGACGGCTGCGGCCATGGTCTTGATGGGCGTAATGGTGTTCCTCAAGCAGAACTGGATGGACCGCGAACTCCTGCACCTGCTGCGGCTTTCACGCCAGAATCTGGATGAGATGTGCAAGCTGAAAGACGAATTGGAGAACAAAGAGCAATCGTTGCGCTGGCACAGCCTGGAACTGCAGCGCAAGAACCTTGAACTACAGGAGATTTCCTACACCGATCCGCTGACCGGAGTCTGGAACCGGAGATATCTGGAGGAAATTCTGACGGCGGAAGCCGGACAGGTTATGCGAAACTACGAGCGGGCCCGCTCGGATGAAATCCGGAACATGGATCATCGCGATCTGGTCTTTCTTATGGTGGACGTAGATTTTTTTAAGAAAGTGAACGACCTGCACGGTCACCCCGCCGGAGATCGTCTGCTGCAGTTGGTGGCGGAGCGCCTGGGACAGGTGGTGCGCAAATCCGATGTTCTGGTGCGCTGGGGAGGGGAAGAATTTCTGATCATGTCGCGATCCGCCGATCCGGCCGGAACTCCCGCCTTTTGCGATCGCATTCTGGACGTGATGGCGTCGGAGCCATTCGACCTGGGGCACGGGATCCGAGTGCGAAAGACTTGCTCGGTGGGATGGGCGCCGTTTCCGTGGAGCCGCCGCGCTTATGAAGCGATTTGCGCCGAGGAGGCGATAGAACTCGCGGATACCGCGCTTTACCGGGCCAAGGCTGGAGGGCGCAATCAAGGAATCGGAATTTTGCCGGCAGAAGGGAATTTAGCCGCATCCCATGAGATTTCGTTGCAAGCTCTGCAAAACGATACCGGCGTTCTGACCCACGATGTGAAAGTTAAGAATGTGGGCGGAGCCGTGGCTCCTGCCCCTATTTCCAGCATTGCGGAAGAGTCCACTTCCGGGAAACCAATCCGAATCTAACTTCGCCTCACCTTGCAGATATGCGGGAATGCCACTAAAGTGATGTGAGCCTTTACCAGGGCTGATAAGATCGACCCTTGAGGAAGATCCTCCAATGAATGCACACATTACTCCCCGCCAGACGGCCCTTCACCAAAAAGCACAATTAATGTCGGCTTCCGAAATTGAGCGCACGCTGGTGCGTTTGGCCTACGAAATCGTGGAGAAAAACGGCGGAGTGGAGGGCTTGGGATTGATCGGAATTCGCCGCCGTGGTGTACCCATCGCGGAGCGTTTGGGCAAGATCATCGCCCGCATCGAGAACGCCGATGTTCCGGTTGGTACACTGGACATCACCTTTTATCGTGACGATCTCTCCACCCTAGGTCCGAAGCCGGTGGTGCAGGAGCGCGAGATTGGGTTTTCAATCGAGGATAAGAATATTGTTCTGGTCGACGACGTTTTGTTCACCGGACGCACGGTGCGTGCGGCGATGGATGCGCTATTTTCGCACGGCAGACCCAGCCGTGTGCAGCTGTGTGTTTTAATCGACCGCGGTCACCGTGAGTTGCCGGTGGAAGCCAGCTTCGTCGGACGCAAAGTGCAGACCGCGATGAACGAAGTGATTGAGGTGAAGTTGACTGAAATCGACGATGCGGAGAAAGTTTTGCTGATGGAAAAATAGATTCTCGAAAGCTGCGCAAAGTAAGAAGGACGGCGATGATTCGCCGTCCTTCTTATTTCTGCTTATACCCTCAGCCAATTTTGGTGCACACAGCCTTCGTCTGCGTGTAATTGTTAAGGACGTCGTGGCCCATCTCACGACCCCATCCGGATTGTTTGTAGCCACCGAAGGGCATGGCGGCGTCGAAAATGTTGTAGCAGTTGATCCAGACGGTACCGGCGCGAAGAAGTTCCGCGGTGCGGTGGGCCTTGCTGATGTCTTGCGTCCAAACCGCAGCAGCCAGGCCGTATTCGCTATCGTTGGCGCGCGGCAGAATTTCCTCGGGATCGCTGAAGGGCATGGCCGCGACGACGGGCCCGAAGATTTCCTCCCGAACCACTTTCATGTCTTCGCGTGTGTCGACGAGAACGGTGGGTTCCACGAAGTAGCCTTTGTCGCCCTTCTGGTGGCCGCCGGCAATCGCTTTCGCGCCTTCCGAGAAGCCCGCTTCCAGATAACCGCAGACGCGGCTTAACTGCTCCTGAGAAACCAGCGGTCCCATTTGCGTTTCGGGGTCGAGCCCGGAGCCAACGGTGATTTTCTTGGCATAGTCGGCGACGCCTTCGACGACCTGATCGAAAACGGCCTTCTCGACGTAGAGTCGCGATCCGGCACAGCAACACTGGCCGTGGTTGAAGAAGATCGCGCTCGCAGCGCCGGGAATGGCGGTTTCAAGATCGGCGTCCTTGTAAACAACGTTCGGCGATTTGCCACCGAGTTCAAGCGAGACTTTTTTCAAGTTGCCAGTTGCGGCATGGACAATCAATTTGCCAACCTCGGTGGAACCGGTGAAGGCGATTTTATCCACTTGCGGATGCGCAGCCAGCGCCGCGCCCGCGGTCTCGCCGTATCCCGGGACAATGTTTACGACGCCTTCGGGGAAACCGGCCTCCATCACCAATTCGCCGAGACGCAGCGCCGAAAGCGGCGTTTGCTCGGCTGGCTTCAAGACCACAGTGCAGCCACAAGCCAGAGCCGGACCCAGCTTCCACGCCGCCATCAGCAACGGGAAATTCCACGGGATAATTTGTCCCGCGACTCCGACGGGTTCTCGCAATGTGTAGGCGAGATACTTTGCGCCGGGAGTATACGGAACCGAGAGCGGGATGGTATTGCCTTCGATCTTCGTCGCCCAGCCCGCCATGTAGCGGAACAGGTCTACGGCTAAAGGCACATCGGCCGCCTTAGCGATTGCGAGGGGCTTGCCGTTATCGAGGCTTTCGAGATAGCCGAACTCTTCGGTGTGTGCTTCGAGCAAGTCGGCGAGTTTCCAAATCAAGCGTCCGCGCTCGGAAGCGGTCATGCGCCGCCACGGACCGTGGTCGAAGGCTTTGCGGGCGGCCTTCACGGCCTCTTCGATATCCTGACTATCACCTTCCGCGACCTGAGCCAGAACCTCTCCGGTAGCGGGATTGTACGTGGGGAAAGTCTTGCCGGAAATGGAGTTTACCCACTTGCCATTGATTAACATTGTGCGCGGCTTCTCGATGAAGTCAGCGACCTGCGGATGAATCTGCGGTGACACTGCGATACCCATAACATCCTCCTTAGATCAAGAACGAAGATCGAGCGCGAATTTGCATGAGCGAGGCAAAAGATGCCGTGCAGAGAAGAACAACGGGAATATGCTAGTCCCGCGCCGGAACAAAAGCAATTCCCCTGGCTGCATTTCTTGAACCAAGAAAAAGCTTTGAGCCGCGGCGTTAGGGTTTACAATGGCCTTCGATTTCGCCATGTTTGTGCGAAATCTTTTTTGTCTATGCTTCAGAAAAAACTGGGTCAGAAAAATCTTTCGAGTGGTGTGCGATCCCGCCTGCTGCGCTCGGCGAAGAGAGTGATGAAGAACGCGCACGCGCCGTATTCGAAATTCCGGGTGGGCGCTGCAATACTGCTCGCGAATGGAAAAGTTTTCGCCGGCTGTAATGTGGAGAATGCTTCGTACGGAATGACCAACTGTGCGGAGCGTACGGCGATTTTTTCCGCAGTCGCGCAGTTCGGACCTAAAATCGAAATCCGCGCGGTCACTGTGGTCAACGACCAGGGCGTTCCCTGTTCTCCCTGCGGCGCTTGCCGCCAAGTCATCTACGAATTTGGGCCGGACGCCACCATTTTTTTCCATGGAGTTGACGGGCCGCGGCAAGCTCACATCAAAGAGCTTCTTCCGGAAGGGTTCCGCCTCCAGTGAATCCGACCTCGGTCTCGGCCTATACATTCCGCGCTATAGACGTGATCAGAAAGAAGCGCGACGGCGGGGAACTTTCGCGAGAGGAAATCACCTCCCTGGTGAATGCCTATACCAAGGGCGATATTCCCGACTATCAGGTTTCGGCGTGGCTGATGGCGGTTGTGTTGCGCGGCATGACGCGCCCGGAAACCGCCGCGTTGACCGACGCAATGTTGCGCTCAGGAGAGGTTCTCGATCTCTCTTCGCTTTCCGCGAAGAAGGTCGACAAGCATTCGACCGGCGGAGTGGGCGACAAGACTTCTCTGGTGCTGGCGCCGCTTGCCGCCGCCGCGGGACTAGCCGTTCCCATGATCAGCGGACGCGGCCTGGGACATACCGGAGGCACGCTCGACAAGCTCGAAGCCATTCCTGGCTTCAACGTGAACCTTTCCGTGACCGAATTTCGCCGCATCCTCGAAATCTGCGGCTGCGCGATGATTGGACAGACTGCCCAGATCGCTCCCGCGGATCGCAAGCTCTATGCGCTGCGCGATGTCACGGGCACGGTGGAAAGCCCGTATCTGATCTGCGCATCGATCATGAGCAAGAAGCTCGCGGAAGGTATCGACGCGCTTGTGCTCGATGTAAAAACCGGCTCTGGCGCATTCATGAAGAACGAAAAAGATGCCGCCTTTCTCGCGGAGTTGATGGTTGAAACCGGCGAACGCATGGGCAAGAAAGTCGTCGCGCTGATCACGGACATGGATCAGCCGCTGGGATGCATGATCGGCAATGCGCTTGAAGTGGTGGAAGTTGTCGATGTTCTGCGGGGGGGAGGTCCAGAAGATTTGCGGGAGCTTTGCCTTGAGCTTGGGGGTTGGATGCTGCATCTGGGCGAAGTCTCTGCCACGGTTGCGGAAGGGAAAAAGCAAAGTGAGAAATTGATCTCTTCCGGTCATGCGCTCGAAAAGTTTCGACAGATGGTGGAACTACAGGGCGGAGATCCGCGAACGATCGACGATCCAAAGAAATTGCCGCAAGCTCGACACACCGTGATCATTTCCAGCCCGAGCAGCGGATATCTCGCGTCGCTGCAATGTGAGCAGATTGGCACGGCCTGTGTGGTTCTTGGCGGCGGACGCGAACGGAAAGAAGATTCGGTCGATCCCACGGTGGGAATCGTGCTGCATAAAAAAGTCGGCGATGCGGTTTCGAAGGGCGAACCGCTCGCCACGATCCACTACAATGCAGAAGCGCCGGCGGCGCGCGCCACGCAACTGCTGGAAGCGAGTTACAAGATTACCGATTATCCTGCTCAGGAGAAACGGCCGTTGATCCATCGCACCATCGGCGGCGCGTGATTGGACGCGTTTGATTGAATACCCGGAGAAAAACTGAATGGGACGATTCACCGGAATCCTCGGCCTTTTAACCATGCTGACGTTGGCTTACGCCTTTTCCACCAATCGCCGCGCCATTCGCCTGAAGACCGTGGCTTGGGGCCTGGGTTTGCAATTAGCTTTCGCGGTAGTTGTGTTGAGGGTTGAGGCGGGACGCGCCGCTTTTCAGAAGGCGGGAGACGCGGTAACGAAACTCCTGAGCTACGCCCACGCCGGATCGCACTTCGTCTTTGGCGACCTGTCTAATCCTGGATCGCAGCTGGGATACGTTGCTTTCGGAGTGCTGCCCACCGTCATTTTTATTGCGGCATTTTTTGCGGTGCTCTATCACCTCGGAGTGATGCAGATCGTCATCCGTATTTTTGCCTGGGTGATGACCCGCGTGATGGGAGCGAGCGGCGCGGAGTCGCTGAACGTTGCGGCGAGTATCTTCATGGGACAAACGGAAGCACCGTTGACCATCCGGCCTTTTCTTGCCGACCTGACGCGCTCGGAATTAATGACGGTCATGACCAGCGGCATGGCGCACGTTTCGGGCGGAATCATGGCGGCATATATTTTTTTCGGAATTGATCCCAAACACTTGCTGAGCGCGGTGATCATGACGGCACCGGGTACTTTGCTGATGGCGAAAATGCTGGTGCCGGAGACCGAACAACCGAGAACTGCCGGACGAGTAGTGATGAGCGCCGAAGAAGAAAAAACGGAAAAGGAAGAAAATCTGCTGGGTGCCATTGCTCGCGGAACGACCGATGGGTTGCACCTCGCGCTGAACATTGCGGCCATGTTGATCTCATTCTTGGCCCTGATCGCTCTGACCGACGGCATTCTGGGAGGAATTCATCATTGGGTGAGTTGGGTTCCGCAAAGTCTGGAGGCGATCTTCGGCGCGCTCTTCGCTCCGGTGGCGTGGGTTATCGGTGTTCCGTGGCACGACTGCAAGTTCGTGGGGACGTTGCTGGGAACGCGCATGGCGCTGAACGAGCTGGTCGCGTTCTCCATGCTGGGGCCGGCGAAAGGAAGTCTCGATCCGCGGTCGTTTACGATCGCTACGTTCGCGCTCTGCGGATTCGCTAATCTCAGCTCTATCGGAATTCAGATTGGCGGAATCGGGGCGCTCGCTCCGAATAAGAAAAGCGAACTGGCGCGGCTGGGGATTCGCGCCATGCTCGCGGGAACCATGGCAAACCTTATGTCGGCATCGATTGCCGGCATGCTTATGTAGGCGAATCGGTTTTCTGTAAAGGAGTACCCTTCGTGAAACAACTTCGAATATTCCTTCTTGCCCTGCTCTTCGTTCTCACTTTCATTTCAGTTGGCTTTCCGCAAAGCACACCGCGGCGCGTGATCATCGATACCGATCCGGGGACCGACGATGCGATGGCCATCATTCTCGCGCTGAATTCTCCGGAATTCAAAGTTGAAGCTTTAACTGTAGTGCCGGGGAATGTGGACGCCCGCCAGGGATTGGAGAATGCGCTGAAGATTCTGTCGCTTGCGGGGCGCTGCGATGTGACAGTTGCCGGCGGAGCGCAGCATCCGCTGAATCAGAAGCTGATTACCGCGCAGTTCTGGCACGGCAAAAATGGTTTGGCGGATGTGGAGTTGCCGCCTTCCAAATGCAAAGCTGATCCACGATTCGGCCCGGATCTCATTATCGAGATGGTGCATAAGTATCCGCATGAACTCACGTTGATTCCGATCGGGCCGCTGACCAACATTGCTCTCGCGGTTTCGAAAGATCCTTCGATTGCGGGCCTAGTCAAAAACATTGTGATTATGGGCGGATCGATCACGGGCGGAAATGTTAACGGCGCGGCGGAGGCGAACATCTACAACGACCCGGAAGCCGCGCAAATTGTTTTTAATGCCGGATGGATGGTTACGATGGTCGGCTCCGATGTTGGCGAACGGACACTGATCACGAGAAAATATCTCGCTCAACTGCAATCGTCGTACGGACCGCAGAGCGATTTCATCGCGAAAATTGCGGAGTTTTACTTAACCCGCAGCGAGAAGAGCGGATATAGCGGGGCCGCGATGTACGATCCGCTGGCCGTGGGGATTGCGCTCGATCCGATGCTGGGCACGCTGAAAGAAATGCACGTTGATGTAGAGACGAGAGGCGAGTTCACTCGCGGAGAAACGGTGGCGAACCGCATGGGCTCGAACGAAAACAACGTGCTGCACGGAGATCACTTCGAGATCGAGGGCGTGATCGAACTCAAACCGAATGCGCGCGTTTGTTTGGCCTCCGATGCGGATCGCTTCTTGCAACTGTTTGTGAATCGCATCAAAGGAAAATAGTTTCAGCCATTGGCCCGAGCGACCAGAACAATTGCCAGTCCGTAGAAGACGAACATCAAGCCCAGATAAGCTTTGGCGCGGGGACCTGAGTTGGCAAATTCTTTCCACGCGAGAATTCCCCAGAGTGCCGCGACCATAGGAGCCGATTGGCCGATGGCGTAGGAGATCGCGACGCCCGTAAAACTCGCGGCCACCAGATTAAAAACGGTGCCAATTCCCCAGATGCATCCGCCGAAAAGCCCCAGCAAATGGCCCGACACCGGGCCGCTGAAAAATCCGCTGAAACTTACCGGTTCTCCTACCAGCGGATGCTTCATGAAATAAATATTCCAAATGAAGCAGGAGAGCAACGCGCCCAAAGTGAGGAAAACGGCGGCGCTATAAGGGCCCAGCGGATTGCCACGAGTCATGGCATGAGTCATGAAAGGCGCCCACAGGCCCATGAGAACCCCGGACACCACGCAGGTGATCAAACTTTTTCTAGAAACGGAGCGGCCCGCGGCTGCGAGGCTCCCGTACGCTTTGCCATCGAGAAGCACCGCGATGAATGCGGAGGCGACGCCGAATGCGAGGAAGGCGGCATTGCCCCTCGGCTGAAGCACGTAACTCAAAACCGTTCCGACCACCAACGCGATGCCGATGGAAATCGGAAATGCGACGGCGAGGCCCGCCATGTCGATCGCAGCCACCAACAAAAGGTTGGCCAGATTGAAGAGTGCGCCCCCAATCAGCGCGTTCACAATGTTGGAAGTATCCGCGGTGTGGACGTTCTTCAGAAAGCTGGAAGCGTTGTGGCCGGCGCTTCCCATCGTGAGCGCAAGCGCAAGAGAAACCAGAAAGATGCCGAGGGCATAGTCCCAGTAAAAAAGCTCGAAGCGGTAACCTTTAACGCCTTTATAAGTGTTGGCCCAGGAGCCCCAGCAAACGGCGCTCGTAATCATCATCAACAGCGCAACGGTCAGACTCGACGGCGTGAACATCGATTCTCCTTAGAAGTTGTAAGGGCTGGAAAGTGTGTAACTGTACTCTTGTTGGGTTCAGACCACAACCCGCGCGGCGAACTGGGAGCGCGGACTAGCCGTTCACTTGCGAATAGGTTGAACGCCTCAAGAAGTCTCCCTGTCCGGCGCGGCCCAGGAATTTATCTCCGTCAATCACGACGCGGCCACGGGAAAGAACCACGTCCGGCATCCCTGTCACCTGGATCCCTTCGAACATCGAGTAGTCCACGCGCATGTGATGCGTCTCGGCGCTGATCGTATGTTGGCGCTTAGGATCGAAAATCACGAGATCGGCGTCGCTGCCGACTGCGATCGTTCCTTTGCGCGGATACAAACCAAAGAGCTTCGCCGGAGTCGTCGAAACCAGTTCGACGAATCGATTCACACTGAAGCGGCCGTGAGCAACGCCGCCGGAGTAAATCAGGCTCATGCGGTGCTCCACACCGGGACCACCGTTTGGAATCTTGGTAAAGTCGCCGCGGCCAAGTTCCTTCTGTTCTTTAAAGCAGAAGGGGCAATGATCGGTAGAAACAACCTGAAGATGGTCGCGCTTGAGGCCGTTCCAGAGTTTTTCCTGATGCCATTTCTCGCGGAGTGGGGGAGTAAAAACGTATTTCGCGCCTTCGAAATCGGGCACGTCAAAGTTTTCGATCGAGAGATACAAATATTGCGGGCATGTTTCGGCGTAAACAGGAAGCCCGCGGTCGCGCGCTTCACGAACTTTCTCAAGAGCTTCGTTGCAGCTCAAGTGCACGATGTAAAGTGGAGCGCCCGCCATTTCCGAGAGCGCGATAGCGCGGGAGACGGCTTCGGCCTCGGCTGTAGTGGGTCGCGTGAGAGCGTGATACTTCGGGGCCGTCTTCCCTTCCGCCAGAGCCTGCTGGATGATTACGTCGATCGCGCTTCCGTTTTCCGCGTGCATGCAGATGAGAGCGCCGTTCTTCGCGGTGGTTTGCAGCGCGCGAAAGATGCTGGCGTCATCGAGCATGAATACGCCCGGGTACGCCATAAAAAGTTTGAAGCTGGTCACGCCTTCGCCGACGAGAGAATTCATCTCTTGCAGTTGACCGTTGGCGATGTCGGTGACGATGCAGTGAAAGGCATAGTCGCAGACGGCTTTGTTCGAAGCTTTCTCCATCCAAGTGTCGAAAGCTTTTCGCAGGGACTGACCTCTGTATTGGATGGCAAAATCGATGAGCGTAGTGGTTCCACCGAAGGCCGCGGCGCGGGTGCCGCTTTCAAAATCGTCGGCGCTGGTGGTGCCGCCGAAGGGCATATCGAGATGCGTGTGGACATCGATGCCACCGGGAAGAACATACTTGTTCGACGCGTCCAGCACTTTCGTTGCATTTTCTCCGGGAAGATTTTTGCCGATGGCCGAGATCTTGCCGTCGGCGATCGCGATGTCCGCCACGTAGGTATCGGTTGCAGTTGCCACGGATCCATTGACGATGATTGTGTCGAAGCCCACTGATGCCTCCACGCGCGGCTGAGATGAAACAGGAATTCTATGCTAAACTGCCGCACTTGAGTTCCTGATATTTCTTCCGCAGCGAAAGGGGCTCGCTATGCAGTTTGGCGTCACTTTAAAGCCGGATATTTCGGTCGAGCGAATCGTCGGGTTAACGCGGCAAGCCGAAGCCGCCGGGTTCGAATTCGGATGGCTGTTCGACTCGCACGTTTTGTGGATGGACCCGTATCCACTGCTCACGCTGATGGCTGCGAACACGCAGCGGATGCGACTGGGAACGCTGGTGACGAACCCTGCGGTCCGCGATCTCACCGTTACATCCAGTTTGTTCGCCACGCTGAATCTGATTTCGGGTGGGCGCATGGAACTGGGCATTGGGCGCGGCGACAGCTCGCGACGCGTGTTGGGCAAGAAGCCGGTGAGTTGGTCGCAGTTGGAAACGGCGGTAAAGATTTTCCGCGATCTGACGGCCAGCCGCGAAATTGAATATGAAGGCCAGCCAACGCGGCTGGCGTGGGCGAAAATTTCTCCGAGAGTTTGGATCGCGGGCTATGGGCCCAAAGTGCTGCACATGGCGGGTCGCGTGGCCGATGGAATCATTTTGCAGTTTGCCGATCCCGATTTGATTTCGTGGTGCATGGGATTTGTGAAAGAAGGAGCACACGCGGCGGGGCGTGATCCAAAACAGATTGAAGTGATGTCGGCAGCTCCGGTTTGGGTATCAGAGGATTTGGCGGTTGCGCGAGAACGAGTACGCTGGTTCCCTGCCCTCGTATCCAACCACGTGATGGATTTGATCCGGCAGTACAAACCGGAAGATCTGCCTCCCGCGCTCACCTCTTACGTACAGGATCGTGGTGGTTACGATTACTTACACCACTGCGTGGTCGAGAGCGACAACGCAGATTTTGTATCTGATGAAGTAGTCGACCGTTTTTGCCTGGTCGGCCCGGTCAAGGCGCACCAGGAAAAGCTTCGCAAGTTAGCCAGCGTAGGGGTTACGCAGTTCAATTTATATTTGATGTGCGGCGACGAGGAACAATCGCTGGATACCTACCAGCGTGAGGTGTTACCGCCGTTTCTGAAATCGGCTCAGACAAAACGCTGAGTTACGAGGCTGGCAATGGCGAAGTTGCAGCCGATCTCAGGAGCTTCATCAAGGCATAATAGGCGCCGAACGAGACGGCGAAGCCGACGAACCACGAGTAATCATATAAGACGCGCACCGACGGAATTTCCAACCCCACCAGTGCCGTTCCGGCACCCAGCGCAAGCGCGGCCATCGCGCGTCTGTTGAATCCTTTGGAATATTCGTAGGCTCCGCCGCGAAGGTATAAGTCGTCCAGTTGAAGAAGACGTTTTCGAATCACGAAATAATCGCAGATCATGATGCCCGCTACGGGTCCGAGAAAAGCGGCGTAACCACCGAGCCAGCCCAGGATGAACGTGTTGTAATCGGCAAGAAAGTTTCCACGGCATCAACACGATTCCCATTAAGCAAGTAATGACGCCCCCGGTGCGGAAGCTGATTTTCCGTGGCCATAGATTGGAAAAATCGTTGGCCGGCGAAACGACATTGGCTCCGATGTTCACGTTCAAAGTCGCGAGCAGAATCGCGATGAGCGAGATCACCACGGCCGCTGGAGAATGGAACCGGCTCAGCAATTGCACTGGATCCGAAATGGCCGTGCCGTAAATCACGACTGTGGCGGAAGTCACGGCGATCCCGATAAAGGCATACAGAGTCATCGTGGTCGGCAACGCGAGCGCCTGACCGATAATTTGTTCGCGCTGGTTGCGAGCGAATCGCGTGAAGTCGGGAATGTTCAACGAAACTGTCGCCCAGAAGCCGACGGTACCATTGAGCGCGGGGATCAGAAACTTCAGAAAGCTGGCAAAGTTGGTGAACCGTGAAGGCGCAGCCAGCATGGGGCCGAAGCCGCCAGCATTATGATAAGCCCATGCTAACAGCAGCAGTCCGACCGCCAGCAATACTGGGGCACTGATTCCTTGGAGAATTCGAATGTACTCGATTCCCATCAGAATTACGGCGAGATTGATGAGCCAGAAAAGAAGAAAGCAAACTGCTGTGGCGTAGGGGAAGTTCCTCCAAGCGGGCACGAGAGTCGCCAGCAGCGTGCCGATGGCTTCACCGCCGATCCAGGTTTGGATTCCGAACCATCCGCAGGCGACGAGCGCGCGAAGAACGGCCGCTACATTCGCGCCTAACACTCCGAATGAAGCACGAGCCAGGACGGGGAACGGAACTCCATACTTCGCGCCGGGATGCGAATTCAGCAGCATGGGGGCGAGGACAATTACGTTGCCGAGAAAGATTGTCATCACCGCTTGCTTCCAGTTCATCCCACCCTGAATCAAACTGGCCGCCAGCATGTAAGTGAGAATATTCACCGACATCGATATCCACAGCGCGGCAAAGTTATAAGTGCCCCAGTGTCGGCGGTCGGGCGTCGCAGGCGCGAGATCGGGATTGTAGAGCGGGCTGGATTCGATGCGCGACAGCGAAAGAGAAGTTTGAGGGGTGGTCATGAGTTCCGTTCGACCGTGCTTTCGTTTCGTCGAGAGGTTCAGCGAAGAACTCAGTCCGCCGCGCCAACTTCCCGAGTCTGCGCGGTGATTGGCCCGTAGCTTTCGGGGCGACGATCCCGGAAAAACTGCCAGACTTTGCGCACTTCCGCGATCATGTCCAAATCGAGATCCGCGATTACAACTTCGTCTTTGTCGCGGCTGGCCTGGGCGATAATTTTGCCGCGCGGATTGCAGAAATAGCTCTTGCCGTAAAACTCGCCAATGCTCCATGGCTTTTCGACGCCGACGCGGTTGATAGCTCCCACAAAATAACCGTTGGCAACGGCGTGCGCGGGCTGTTCCAGTTCCCACAGATATTCCGACAGGCCGGCAACCGTTGCCGACGGATTGAAAACAATCTCCGCGCCATTTAATCCCAGAATGCGCGCGCCTTCGGGAAAATGGCGATCGTAGCAAATGTAGACGCCGACGCGGGCATACTTAGTCTCAAAGACCGGGTAGCCAAGATCGCCGGGAGTGAAGTAAAACTTCTCCCAAAATCCGGGATGGCAGTGCGGGATGTGGTGCTTGCGGTACTTTCCAAGGTAGCGGCCGTCGGCATCGATTACCGCGGCGGTGTTGAAATAAACGCCGGGCATCTGCTCCTCGTAAACAGGAACCACAATGACCATGCGATATTTGGCGGCGAGTTTTTGCATCATGCGCACTGTAGGACCATCCGGCACGCGTTCGGTTAGATCGTACCAGCGCGCGTTCTGCTCGGCGCAAAAATAAGGTCCATAAAAAAGTTCCTGCAAGCACAGGATCTGCGTTTTCTTGCGCGCCGCCTGTTCGATCAACTTCAAGTGTTTGTCGATCATCGCTTTTCTGATCTGGGCAAGAGGGCGCTCGGTGCCGAGCGCATTACTGGCTTGAATTAAGGCGCAGCGCACATTTCTAGGCATGAGACTGGACCTCCAAGGAACGAAACTATAGCAGAAAACTGTGGCAGGCCGGGCTTCTGCCGTACAATCTAGCGTACAAGGCAAGACGATGTCTGAACAACGCAAGAAACATTTCGGTGTTGCCGAGCGCGCGAACGACGGCGCCGCGGATACACCCACGCACGACTTACAGTCGCCGGTCGCTACGTTGAACGGCCGGCCTCTGCTGTCGAATCATGGCGTCCCTCTGAACCTGGATTGGGTGAAGCAGGTTCGCGTGAACACCAGCGCGGTGGAGCGCAGAGCGCAAACCCATGTTGCGCGCAGAACCGTGAAAAAGGAGTGGCAAGCTGCGTGGCTGCTGCGCGCAATTTCCTGCATGGACCTGACGACGCTTTCCGGCGACGATACCGACGAGCGCGTGCGCCGGCTTTGCGCCAAGGCGCGGCGGCCAATCCAGGAAGAAATCGTAAAGCATCTTCACATCGAAGAACTCGACATCAAGGTGGCCGCGGTTTGCGTTTACCACCGCTTCGTTGAAACCGCGGTGAGAGCGCTTGCTGGTAGCGGCGTTCGAGTAGCCGCGGTCTCCACGGGGTTTCCAGCGGGACTGTCGCCGGTGGCAGAGCGCGTGGCGGAAATTCGCCGGTCGGTGGAAGCGGGCGCCGATGAGATCGACATTGTGATCACGCGCGCGCACGTGTTCGGCGGAAAGTGGCAGGAACTCTACGACGAGATCGCCGAGTTCAAGCGGGCTTCCGGACATTGCCACATGAAGGCGATCCTGGGCACGGGAGACCTGCTCACGCTGCGCAACGTAGCGCGCGCGAGTTTTGTGGCAATGATGGCGGGCGCGGACTTCATCAAGACTTCAACCGGCAAAGAACCCACCAATGCAACGCTCCCAGTCGGATTTGTTATGACCCGCGCGATCCGCGAATATGTGCAGGAAACGGGCATGGCTGTGGGTTTCAAACCCGCTGGCGGTATTCGCACGGCGAAGCAATCCACGGAGTGGCTCGCGTTGATGAAGGAAGAATTGGGAACACCCTGGATGAAGGCCGATCTGTTTCGTTTCGGGGCAAGCGGGCTTTTGAATGATATTGAACGGCAATTGGAGCACTACGCCACGGGGCGGTATTCAGCGGATTACCGCCATCCCATTGCGTAGTGGTGGACGGAAAAGAAAGCGAACAAAATCGAATGAGCATAGCTGAGAAATTCCTCACTATGGAATACGGGCCGGCGCCCGAAGACCCGAAAGATGCGCTTGTGTGGCTGGACCGGTACAAGCGACGCTTCGGTCACTTCATCGGCGGCGAGTGGCGAGAGCCCATCGAAGGTGCGTTTTTTGAAACCACTGATCCGGCCACCGGTGAAAAAATTGCGGATGTTGCGCAGGGGTCGGCTGCGGATATCGACGCAGCGGTGCAGGCTGCGCGAAAGGCGCTTCCGGAATGGCAGGCTCTGGCGCCGCATGCGCGCGCCCGCCATTTGTATGCCTTGGCTCGATCCATTCAGCGGCATTCGCGTCGGCTCGCGGTTCTCGAAACCATCGACAACGGGAAGCCCATCCGCGAAAGCCGCGATATCGATATTCCGCTGGTCGCCCGCCACTTCTATCATCACGCCGGATGGGCACAGCTACTCGCAAGTGAATTTCCTGGTTACACCGCTTGCGGAGTGGTGGGGCAGATCATTCCGTGGAATTTTCCACTGCTCATGTTGGCCTGGAAGATTGCTCCGGCACTGGCGACGGGAAATGCGGTTGTGCTCAAGCCGGCCGAGTTCACACCGCTGACCGCGCTCGCGTTTGCTGAAATCTGCGAGGAGATCGGCCTGCCCCGCGGAGTCGTCAACATTGTGACTGGCGATGGTTCTACGGGCGAGGCGCTGGTAAAGCATCCCGGCGTCGACAAAATTGCGTTCACTGGATCTACCGAGGTAGGGCGCGGGATTCGGCGCGCCACGGCACAAAGTCACAAGCGGCTTTCCCTCGAACTTGGCGGCAAATCACCGTTCATCGTTTTCGAGGATGCCGATCTCGACAGCGCAGTGGAAGGCTTGGTCGACGGGATATGGCTGAATCAGGGGCAAGTCTGCTGCGCGGGTTCGCGCTTGCTAATGCAGGAAAGCATCGCCAACACGCTCACCGAGAAAATTCGTGATCGCATGAGTGCGCTTCGCGTCGGGTCGCCGCTGGATAAAGCTATCGATATTGGCGCCATCGTCGCGCCGGTGCAACTGGAGCGCATTCGCCGCTTAGTCGATCAGGGCATTGCAGAGGGCGCAAGTTGTTGGCAACCGCAAATTGAAATGCCATCGCGAGGACTTTACTTTCCTCCCACCCTGTTGAGCAACGTGCATCCCGCATCGGTGGTCGCGCAGCAGGAAATTTTCGGTCCGGTGCTGGCCGCGATGACGTTTCGAACCCCTGCGGAAGCCGTGGAGCTCGCCAACAACACGATTTACGGCTTGGCCGCCTGCGTGTGGAGCGAGAGCATTAACGTATCCCTGCAAGTGGCGGCGCAGATCAAGGCGGGCGTGGTGTGGGTGAACTGCACCAATATGTTCGACGCGGCGTGCGGATTTGGCGGCTACCGCGAGAGCGGTTATGGACGCGAGGGCGGGCGAGAAGGATTGCTCGAGTATCTTGAACCAACCTGGTTCAAGAATGCGCCTCAGACTTCTTTCAAGGCGGGAAAGCCAGAAGCCGCAACGGAAGAGCACCAGCGGGATTCCGCGATCGACCGGACTGTGAAACTTTACATCGGAGGAAAGCAGGCGAGACCGGATTCTGGATACAGCTTTGAAGTGCGCGGCCGGCGCGGCGAGTTGCTCGGGGAAGCGCCACTGGGGAATCGAAAAGATATTCGTAACGCCGTCGAAGCCGCCCGCAAAGGGGCGAACTGGGCCAGGAGCACGGCCCACAACCGGGCGCAGGTTCTCTATTACATGGCGGAGAACCTGTCGCTGCGACAGGAAGAAATATCCCGTCGGTTAGCGGCGAGCGTGGGTGAGGCGCAGGCGGCCAGGGAGGTTCAAGCCAGCATCGAGCGGATTTTCTCGTATGCGGCGTGGGCCGACAAGTTCGATGGCGCGGTGCACAACCCGCCTTCACGCACCATCGCGATTGCGATGAATGAGCCGATCGGAACCATTGGAATCATTTGCCCGAACGATGCCCCGCTTTTGGGTTTACTGTCTCTAGTGCTGCCGGTTTTGGCCGCGGGCAATACTGCAATCGTAGTTCCTTCGGAAGCGTATCCGCTCATCATCGGAGATCTTTACCAGGTCTTCGACACCAGCGATTTGCCGGACGGTGCTATCAACATAGTCGCGGGGTACAGCTCGCAACTCCTCAAGACTATCGCCGAACATGACGACATAGACGCCATCTGGTGTTTTTCGGATGAATCGAGCGCGGCTGCGGCCAAGTCGTTTTCCGTAGGGAATCTGAAACAGGTATTCACCAATGAAGGCCGCGCCATCGATTGGTTCGACGCGAAACAAGGCGAGGGCCGATGGTTCTTGCAGCATGCCACCCAAGTGAAAAATATCTGGCTGCCTTACGGTGAATGATTAAAATACGGCCGCATTCCATTGACACGATCTAAGGCCGTCAACTAGACTCGGCGGTCGCAAGTTTCTCTCAATTCACCATGCCTCGTCGCCCTCGTGTCGCCGTAGTAGGCAGCGCCAATATCGATCTCACTACATTTGCGGATCGCTTTCCGAAGCCGGGAGAAACCATCTTCGGCCAGAGATTCGATCTGGGATTTGGCGGCAAGGGCGCGAATCAGGCCGTCGCTGCCCGTCTTTGCGGCGCGGATGTCTTCATGGTCGCGCGCGTAGGAAGCGATCTTTTCGGTCCGGCCACAATCGAAAATTTCAAGAAGCTGGGGATCGATACCAGTCACGTCAAGCAGGTCGAGGGCTTATCCAGTGGAGTGGCGCCCATCTTCGTCGAACCGGACGGACAGAACCGCATTCTCGTGGTCAAGGGAGCGAACGACGCCGTGCGGCCCGCCGATGTGGATGCCGCCACCGAGATGTTGAAAGCCGCCGACTGCATCGTGCTCCAATTCGAAATTCCGCTGGAGACGGTTTATTACACAATAGGGTTCGCGCGAAAACATGGGATTCGATGCATTCTGAATCCCGCGCCGGCGCAGGCTATCGAGCTGCGCGAACTAAATGGCCTGGATTATTTCGTTCCCAATGAGAGTGAGGCCGAATCGATCACGGGGGTCGCCGTGCGAAATGTCGACGACGCGAAGAAATGCGCGCTGAAGCTGCTTGGCGAGGGGATTCGCCGCGTCATTCTTACCTTGGGTTCCAAAGGGTCGCTCCTGGCAGGTCGTGCCTTGAGCGAACATGTGCCGGCCTTTGCGGTAAAGAGCATCGACAGCACGGGCGCGGGCGACGCATTCATCGGCAGCTTCGCAGTATTTCTCGCCGAAGGGGCGACGGAACAAGAGGCCGTGCGGCGCGCTAACTTGTATGCCGGACTTTCCACCACTGACGTGGGAACGCAAAAATCCTTCTATAATCGCCAGCGCTTCGATGCGGAGTGGGCGATTCGGTCCGAGAAATAAGCTTATTCCAACATCAAGAACTCCTGCGAAAATTCTGCTGTGCCAGTTCGGAAATTTGGTGGAGAGCGACCCTGCGCAAATGCCGAAAACTCTTGACTTCGCTGGTAGTTGGCATTTATAAGGCCTGTCTACGGTCCAAGACCTGCAAAGGGTTTACCTGCGGAAGAAGTCTCTGTTCGTCATTCGGTGCGGGCGCCGAAAGGGAGCTTTCATGAATAAGAAGTCGCTGCTTGTAGGTGCTTTCTGTTCGCTCGTGTTGTCAATCTGTCCGCACCTGTACGGGCAGGCTACGGGCAGCTTTTCCGGCACGGTTTCCGATAAGGCGGGCGCAGTCATTTCCGGCGCAACCGTAAAAGTAACCTCGCAGGACACCGGTCTTTCCCGCGAGGCCAAAACCGACGACTCCGGCCACTATCTCGTTCCGCTCCTGCCCGTAGCGCACTATTCGATTCGCGTCGAGTCGCAAGGCTTCCAAACCAACGAACAGAAGGACATCCGTCTGCAGGTCGACGAGCAGCGTGAACTCGATTTCGCGCTCGCACCCGCTTCGGTTACATCGACCGTGGAAGTGAATGCAACCGAAGTAGCCGTCGAGACCGCGAATCCAACTCTGGGCCAGGTAATCACGGCGGAGCAAGTGGCCGACCTGCCGTTGAACGGTCGAAACTTCACGCAACTGGCGACGCTCACGCCCGGGACAACCTCATCAACCAGCCCGGTCAGTTTCTTCACCAGCGCCGCCAGCAGCGAGGCGGCCACGCGCGGATCGTTCTCGCTCTCCTCCGGCGGGTCTCGCGAACAGGAAACCGACTGGCTGCTCGACGGCAACGACAACAATCAGCTGGATGAGGGCGGAATCGCGATTTTCTCTTCCATCGACGACATCCAGGAATTCAAGGTTCTGACGTACAACTATTCCGCGGAATACGGCGAACGCGCCGGTCCCACGGTGTTGGTGACTACGAAATCAGGGTCCAACCAGATTCACGGTTCGCTGTTTGAATTCTTCCGCAACACCGACCTTGATGCCACTCGCTATTTCTTTACGTCCAAGCAAAAGTTCAACTTGAATCAGTTTGGAGGTTCGCTGGGCGGACCTATCCAGAAAGACAAAACATTTTTCTTTCTCGATTACCAGGCCAAGATGCAACGCGAGGGCGAGCCGTTTACCGGGTTTGTGCCCTCAACTCCGATGGTGACGCCTGACGCAAATGGTGATTACAACTTCGATGCCGATCCTCTCGGGAACGCTCGCCCCGGAGTTTTTGATGGTAAGACCAAGAACCATGACGGTTTCGGCGACTTGATGAATCCCTTCAACGGTTATGCGCCCTTCCAGTGCGACGGTGCAGGGAACGGCATTGTTCCCGTCGGCGGCGTGCAGACTGGCGGCACCTCTTGCAACGTTATTCCGGCGGCGCTGATTAATCCCATAGCCGCGAAAGTGGTTCAGCTTTATCCGGCTCCCAATGTGAACAGCAACGTAAGCGGCGCGGGGTTCAACTATTCCAACCAGCCAGTGAGGAAGCTCAACGAGGGAACTTTTGACGTTCGCATCGACCACAATTTTTCCAGCAAGGATTCTATTTTTGCCCGCTTCAGCTATGACCAGGCGACAAACTTTGTCCCCGGCGGTTCGCCAACATGGTCCGAGGCCAACGCCTTCGGCAGCAATCAGCACATCGAAAACCATGGGCGCAATGTAGTAGGGACTGAAACTCACGTCTTTTCCGCAAACTTGATCAATCAGTTCACGGCCGGCTACAACCGAATTTTTAACCACATTCTTTCCTACGGTACGGGGACGTGTGAAGCAGCGTTGTTGGGCATCCCTGGCGCCGATCTCGCCAGCTCCTGCGATTACGCGACCGGCTATCCCGCGAGCCTGAATCAGGCCTCCCAGGAATGCGAAAGCTGCGGTATGACATCGTTCCAGATGTCCGCCTACTTTTCTGTGGGTGATCGCGGCTACGCTCCTTATCAGGGCGGCACCAACGTCTACTCGCTTTCCGACACGCTCGATTTGATTCACGGCAAACACGAGATTCGAATGGGGCTGGTGTTGCGCGCCGAAGAAATGAATGTAAGAAACAATGCATTCCAGGACGGCTATGCGGTGGAAACCGGCGTTCAAACTGGCGACGACATTGGCGACTTGCTTCTTGGCGGCCTCGGAGTGTTCGCAGCCCACGATCAAACCTTTCTGGGAGCGACAACGGGCCGCCGCTGGAAGCTCTTTCGTCCCTTCGTACAGGACAATTGGCGGGTTACCAGCAATCTGACCTTGAATCTCGGATTTGCCTGGGCCCTGGCGACCCCCGAAACCGAGGAGGCCAATCGGCAGGCAAACTTCGATGTAGCGAGCCTTCAGTGGTTTGTCCCTAAAGGCAGCCCGGGGATAAGCGGGTGCACGGTTTGCGTCCCTACCAATGGGGCAGTGGGCATTCAATTCGACAAGACTGCTCTGGAACCGCGAATCGGATTCGCGTGGAAACCCATGGGAAGCGAAAAAACATCGGTGCGTGGTGGGTATGCGATCTTCCATGATTCCGCCTGGAATCAGGGAGGTCAGGGATTGTGGCAGAATCCGCCGTATTACGCGGAAGTGGATCCTTGCACTTTTTGTCTCGCTTATGGCAGCGCCTTCGGTTCTCTGTCAGGTGGCTTCCTTCTGCCGGTTGGCACACCCTCTACCACTAGTGTCGACGGCGGCGCCGGTGCGGTCTATAGTTCGCCTGTAAACCCCCAGACCTACTCGGGATCCATCCAGTCGGAGAACCGGAACTTCAAGCAGGGGATGGTTCAGCAATTCAATCTGAACGTTGAGCGACAGCTACCGGGGAATGTGGTGCTGACGGCGGGTTACGCCGGCTCCAGGGGCGCGCACATTTTAGTGAGTCAGTTAAACGAAAACATTTCGTCGCCCAGCGCCTGCCCAGGCAACGGTGCCAGCACCGTTCCCGGCTACACCGTAGGCTGCGGCTTTCCGACTTACCCCTATGCTCTGCCGTTCCAAAGCGTCGACACCAACAATAGCATCGGAGCCTCTCGTTACGATTCTCTCCAGGTCAAAGCAGAAACCAAGAGCGCGCGGCATGGCCTCTATGCTCTGATCGGTTATACCTATTCGCGCAATTTCGATTCCGGCCTTACCGATGGCCTTGGCACGAATCCCGGTGCGATGTATTACCCTCTTCCCGGATTTAACAAACTGGATTGGGGATTGTCCCAGCTGAACCTCAATGACAGTTTCACAGCTAGCGTTCTCTACGACCTACCCTTCGGCAAGGGCAAGCGCTATGGCAGCAACTGGAGCAGCGCCACCAACGCGATTTTGGGGCACTGGCAGGTAAACTTAATTGAACGAGCGACATCCGGGTTCCCGCTATTTGTGGTCGATAGCGCCGATGAGTCGGGAGTCTTCTTCTCCTATAACGGCAACACCTTCCAGCGTCCAAACGAAGTGGGTGATCCGAACAAGGCCGGCAACGAAGGCGGCTTTACCGGCTGCCCTACGCAAATTCACACCTTGCAGCATTGGTTCAACCCCTGCGCTTTCGCGCAGGCGCCCCTCGGCGAACTCGGCACAGCCCCGCGCGCCCCGGTTTACGGTCCCCGTTTCGTCAACACCGATTTCTCGATTATCAAAGATTTTCCTCTGTCCTTCCGCGAAGGCATGGGCCTGCAATTCCGCGCCGAGTTCTTCAACCTCTTCAACCACTCCCAGTTCTACCTTGACGGTGTTGCTGGCTCCGGAGAACAGGACATCAATACTCAGTCGAGTTTTGGAGTGATTAACAATACGGTGAACAACCCGCGCCTGATTCAATTTGCTCTCAAGTTGAAATTCTAGCGGCGGTCTGAACTTCTTTCGGGCAGACTGAGCGGAATCAGTCGGCCCTAGCTTTTTCCAGAGTCAAAACGAAACGCAGGCTCATTCGAGATCATGGATATTCGCAAGTCCACCATAACGTTGTTATTGCTTTTAACAAGCTGCCTTGCATCCGCTCAGACCCGGCGCAAAGTCATCGTCAACGAGGATTTCTCCGGCCCCGGCGGAAGCAACATGCAAACGCTGCTGGTGCTGGCTCAGTCGCCGCAGGTCGAGGTGCTGGGGGCGACGGTGGTGAGCGGAGACCAGTGGCGGGACGAAGAAGTGGCGCACACCTTGCGCCTGCTGGAAATTATTGGCCGCACCGACATTCCAGTTGTGCCCGGCGCGGTTTTTCCTTTAGTGCGCCGCCGCGACGAAGCGCAACAGTGGCAGGCGCGCTACGGGAAGGTGGCTTACGCGGGCGCGTGGGACGACCGCTGGTGGCACGAAGCGTTGGTGGTGCCGCCGCTTCCCGAGGGTGCACCTACGACGAAGCCCAGCGACGAAGACGCCACGCATTTTCTGATCCGGATGGTGCGGAAGTATCCGCACGAAGTAACGATTTACGAGGGCGGGCCCATGACAAACCTTGCGCTGGCCATTTCAATCGATCCGGAATTCCCTGAGCTGGCGCAGGGGTTGGTCTTCATGGGCGGGAGCCTGAATCCGAGCTCGGATAATCCCGAATTCGCGAATAATCCACGGCACGAATTTAATTTTTGGTTCGACCCCGAGGCCGCGCAAATTGTGTTGCGCGCGCCCTGGAAAAAAATTGTCTGCACACCGACAGACATTTCCATCAAGACTCACTTAACGCCGGCCCTCGTAAAGCGGATCGCAGCCAGCGGCACGCCACTGGCCCGTTATCTCTCGCGCTTTGCCATGTACTCTCCTGGCGCCGACATCATGTGGGACGAACTAGCCGCGGCGGCATGGATCGATCCGACTCTTATCACCAAGCGCGAAAGTCTTTACATGGCGGTCGATCTCGATCATGGGGCCGGGTACGGAAATACGCTGACTTGGATCGCGCCCGACAAGCCGCCGGTGGATGCCCAGCCTGTCGAAATCCAGATGGACCTGGATGTGGAACGGTTCTACGAAATGTTCGTCAAACTAATGAGCACGCCCACGCCTCTTGCCCAAAAATAAGTCTATTGAGGCTGGGCCGCAGGAGTGCGGTCTCTCAGTTCATACACAAATTGCTGCATCTCGTGCCGCTGGCGCTCAACTGCCCGCGTCTTCTCTTTGGATATCTGTTGGTAGAGTTGCAGTTCCGTATGCGCTTTCGACATATCTCCCGATTGTCTATACGCCTGAGCCAGTCGATAGTGGGCCTCTTCCAAGCTGGGATCGGATGCAATCGCTTGTTGTAACGCTGCGACCGCCCTGGGTAAATATTTTTGCTCCGCATAAATCGTCCCCAGCTCCAGGTAGGCGAGACCAAACTTTGCATCAAGACCGACAGCCGTTTGCAGCAACGATGTGATCCGATCCAGATTTTCCACATCCTCCGCCGACTTCCGCCGTTTCTCGAGGGTAACCGCGTAATAGTAATTGGCCCATGGATTCTGAGGTTGAAGCGTCACAAATCGCGCAAGGTGTTTCTCAACCTCTGGTGACGGCGCACTCGCTACAGTTTGCATTTTTCCCATGAAGAGATAAGGATTCGGATCGTCTGGATTCAGGTCCGACGCCTCACAGAAACGCAGCGCCGCTTGCTCGTAGGAGCCGAGAGAATACCAAGCCGCACCGAGTCCCTCCAGCATGCGGACGGAGTGCGGAAATAAACGATTACCTTTGCTGAAGACTTCCACGGCCGGTTCGGCTGCATGGTGGGTTAGCAATTCCACGCCCCAGTCGAAGAGATTTGGTTCGCTGGAATTAAGTTCGGCTGCGCGCTGATATTCACGAACCGCTTCCAGCGGATCGCCTCGTTTCTCGGCAGCGTCTGCCAGCAAATGATGCCGCTCAGACTCGTCATCGTCACTTCTATTCCTGGCGTCGTTCTTGAGCGAAGCAGTTGCGCTGGCCAGAGCCTCCCGGGTCCGAACAGTCGCATCGGAACCGTGGCCTCCGAGATTTGTGGTATCAGTGACTCCCGCTACGGTGAAGTGTGGCGCGTCGAAAAACTCAGGCTCTGCGGCAGAGGGTTTTTTTTGCTCGCCCACTTTCACGAGCTCAAGAACGAGATTAATCGTTTTGTTTTGCGGTCCCAGAACGAGAACGGATTCGTTTTTGCTATAGCCGGCCCTTTCGGCGCTCAGGCTGTAGGAACCCTGGTGAACCGCCGAAAATAAAAAGGCTCCCGTGGAATCGGTATGCACAGTGAGCGTTTGTGCATCGTTCGAACGCAAGCAAACGGTGGCTTGCGCAATCGGTTGGTTGAGAGAATCCCGCACGCTACCTTGCACGACCACCAGAGCCGCAAGTTGGGAGTGCTCGGCAGTCGGCCTCTGAACAGATTGCCCCCGCGCCGTCGGCAAGGCAAAAAGCGTGGTCAGCGCGAGAGTGCAAGTTACGTTCTCACAGAAGCGGCCCATTGGAAGGTGCGCAAGAGCGAAAAGCAAATAAGGTTCAGATCGGGGCGTAGTCCGAGATTTTAATCGCTCGCGCCTCGATGCGCAATCGTCCGCACACACCCATGCCACTGCCAATCCACTTCGACGCGCCAGATTTGCGAGATAGTTTCAGACGCCTTCAGCAGGCATAATTGCGTTAGGCGCTTAGCGCTGCGAGGCAATTAATGAAGTTTTCCCTAATTCGGCATCTAACAACGGTATTACTCCTGATGGCAAGCCTCATCTGCCTTGGCCAGGAGAAGCGGAAAATCATAATCGATCAGGACGCGGCCGGACCCGCTGGAACCGATCAGCAATCGATGCTGCTGTTGATCCAGTCGCCGCAAACGGAAGTGCTTGGCATCACCGTCGTGACGGGCGATCAGTGGCTGCACGAAGAAGTAGCGCACACGTTGCGCATGCTCGAACTGATCGGGCGCACCGATATTCCCGTGTTGCCGGGGGCGGAGTATCCACTGGTGAGGCGGCAACTCGACACGGAGCAATGGGAGCGGCAATATGGCCAGATAGCCTGGCTCGGAGCCTGGACTCCCAGGTTTTATCACCCGCATGATCGGTTGGGAGAAATGCCGGAAGGCAAGCCTACCATCAAGCCTTCCGATGAGGATGCGGCTCATTTTCTGACGCGGATGGTGCATAAATTTCCCAATCAGATAACGATCTATGAAGGCGGCCCCTTCACAAACCTGGCGCTCGCCATTTCCCTCGATCCCGAATTCGCGAGTCTGGCGAGAGAGTTGGTTTTTATGGGTGGCAGTTTGAATCCACGCACCGACGATCCCGAGTTTGCTTACAACCCGACACACGAATTCAACCTCTGGTTCGACCCCGAAGCGGCTCACATCGTGTTCATGGCGCCATGGAAGAAAATTGTCTGCACGCCCGTGGATATTTCCGTGAAGACGCGCTTGACCGCGGACTTGATCGACCGTATTAAGGCAGCGGATTCGCCGGCCGCTCGCTACATCGGCAAGTATGCGCGCCTGCGCGGCAACTACAACTATCTTTGGGACGAACTGGCGGCGGTGGCGTGGCTTGATCCGAGCCTGATTACAAAAAAGGAAACGCTCTACATGGATGTCGACCTGGGTCGCGGCGCGAGCTATGGCAATACGCTGACTTGGACAGAAAACGATAAACCTAAACTCAGCGTGCAGCCGCTCGAGGTGCAGGACGATCTTGATCTCGACAGGTTTTACAAAATGTTTGTGAACCTGTTGTCCGCGCCAACACCAAAACTTTAGCTGGATTCTTCATTGGTCTCTATTTCGGAAACTGGGCCAGCATACTCACCGCCTGTGCGTGATCGGGATGCTGCTTAAGCAGCGCGAGCAAAATGGTCCGGGCTTTCTCCGGCGCGCCTTCGAGCGCGAAGACTCTGGCGAGGTTCAGATAAGCCTGATCGAAAGCGGGCGCCACACGAATGCATTCTTCAAAGCTGGCGACCGCGTCATCCCGCCGCTGGCTTCGGAGATACAAAATTCCCAGGTTATTCAAGGCTTCCGGATAGTCAGGGCGCGCGTGCAGCGACCTCTGCAAATAATCGTAAGCGCGGGCGGTGTCGTCGGCTTGCGCAAAAACCATTCCCAAGCCGTAATTTGCTTCGGGATCTTCGGAGTTAATTTCAAGAGCGCGTTCAAGAGTCTTCCGCGCCTCATCCCAACTTTTCTGCTGGCGATACGCATTCCCGAGATTGTTCACAGCGATCAGATGATCCGGACTCAACCGTATAGCCTCTCGAAAGCAACGTATGGCTTCGTCGGTGCGGTTCTCCTGCGCGGCGAGAAGGCCGAGATTGTTCCAGGCATTCGCGAGCGTATTCGGATAGCTGGCACGGAGCTTTGTGGCACGCTCAAAGTTCTCACGAGCCTCGGCTGTTTTCTGCTGACCCAAGTACGCGCTTCCCAAGCCGTAGCGCGCCTCGGCGCTCGAAGGATCGTCGCGAACCGCTAACTGGAACGACGCTGCCGCCTGGTCGATATAACCTCGCTGAAAAAAGATCGAGCCGAACGACAGATAGTTCCGGCCAAATTCGAAAGTCTCGCCCACTCCGGAAAAAGGTAGAGCACGCGCCAATCGCTCCGAATCCGTTGCCGGAATGCGCTGGAAATCTTCTTCGACACGCTCCCGATTTAGCTGCCCTCGATAAATCTTGACGATCTCTCCTCGCGGGTTAATGAGGAGACATGTCGGCAGGCTGAGATCGCGATGCCGATCGAATACATGCCGGTAAAGAATGTTGTAGACGGCAGATACTTCATCCGATCCGTAAATAAGCGGGAATGTCGGCCCGTTCAGGGTTTTGATTGCGTCTGCGTCCACTGGCTGGTCAACGTTCACAGCCATCAGTTGAAGACCTTGAGCTTTCCAGCGGCCAAAGTCTTGCTGAAGCGTTTTGAGATCTTTTTGGCAGTCCTGCGATTGCGCGGTCCAGAAATACAGCAGTACCGGTTTTCCTCGAAATGAGGAAAGAGTCAGTGTTCGTCCAGCGAAATCGGGAAGAGAAAAATCCGGAGCGACTACAGGTACCAGCAACCAGGTTTCAACGGCGGCAGCAAGATCTTCGAGTGCCAGCGACTCGTTCAGGACGGATGGAGTACGCGATGGTACAACCATCTTGAACGGTTCGCTGCGAAAGTTTTCCGATCCTTCTTCCACCCAGATTCTGTGATTCGGCTGTAGGTCGCGAAGATCCTGGACGAGTCCGCTCGGCCAGTGGATCGATGCGCGCACAGTTCCCTTCGCCTCTCCCAATCCGAAGAAGACTTCCTTGCTGTGCTGGGATAGAAATCCCGATCCGGCCTGAAGCATCCGAGTCTGGCGTCCCATTTCCGTTTCCACCGTAACTGCGGCGCCGATGGCATCACGATTACTCTTCGTACCCCGCAGGCGGAAAGCAATCGACGGCGGCAGATTCTGGATCACATTCTTCAGGGCACGCACTTGTGGCGCGTTGCGATTTTTTAAGAAGATTTCCTGCCGGCCATCTTGATCAAAATCGGCCAGGGCAAACGCCCTGCCATCTTCGACAAAGTCCAGGTCCAACGCACCCGAAACGTCGGAGAATGTTCCATCTCGATTGTTGGCATAGAAAACATTCCGCTCGAAACCGCTCCAGGTTCCATCCGCACGAATGAGTTCGTTGATGGCGTTCCATCCCTGCTCGTATTCCTGTGCGGCCTTCGCCTGCTCCGGGGATTTGGCAACAACCTGCCGCCAGAAAAAACTGTTCAGATCCTTGCGCGACGTTCCGGAAACCATGCCGTTCGCGATGTATAGATCCGAGAATCCGTCGTGATCGAAATCGAACGAATCGCTCGACCACGACCAGCGCCCCATGGCAACTCCGGCTGCCGCGCTTCGGTCCTCAAATGCAAATCCGCGGTTTCGAAGCAAAGAGTTCCCCATCGCGTGCTTGCGATACGAAGCGCGCACATTCTCGGGAGCGTCCCTCTTGAAATCTTCTTGCAAAGAAATGCGCTCTCCGGCGGCCGTCCACATATCGGCGACGTAAATATCTTCGGCGCCGTCGTTGTCGAAGTCGGTCCAGCAGACACTCATGCCCGCGCCAACGTCTTCCACTCCGGCCTGAGCAGCAACGTCGGTAAAGGTTCCGTCGCCATTGTTGCGGTAGAGATTCTTCCGGCCAAAATCGTTCACCACATACAGGTCGGGCCAGCCATCGTGGTTGTAATCGCTCCAACCACAACAGAAGCTATACCGCGTGTTGTTTTGATTGAGGCCCGTTTCCGCAGTCACGTCGCGGAAGGTTCCGTCGCGATGGTTCCGCATCATGAAGTTCGGAGGGCCGTTCTCCGCGTCATGATAGGGAACGGGATATTTGTACTGATCGGCGCCTTGATAAAAGATATAGAGGCAAAAATAAATATCGAGCCAGCCGTCGCGGTCGTAGTCCGCAACGGCAGCGCCAGTGAACGTTCCCTGTGGGGCGTTGGCGAACTGAAACGCGCCGGGCTTCTGGCGAAACTTGCCGTTTCCCTGATTCAAAAACAAGAGCGGCCCGCTGGCGCGCACGACTACGACATCTTGAAGCCCGTCGTTGTCGAAATCCGCAAATAGAGCGCACGCCGTGTTATCCAGCAATCCCAGCCCAGACGCTTCAGTGATGTCCTCAAAAGTTCCATCCCCACGATTTCGATAAAGGCGGTTGGGAAGACCGGCAGGCTGGCAGATGTAGAGATCGTCGAAGCCATCGTTATCGATGTCGGCGACCGAGACTCCATTGTGCCCGTAGATATCGATGCCGCAGGCGGCGTCGAGAACCGTTCGCCAATAATCGACGCCGCGAAGCATTTGCGCCAAATAGGAAGAATTCGCTCCGAGAGCCGCCGCGCTGACATCCGTAAAAACCGGGGAAACGGAGCGGCTTCGCGTCTCGTCCATCATCCGCCAGCGCCGGAGTTTGAATTCATCGGGCGCGGACGAAGATGGCTGACTTTCCCACTCGAGATCCCAATAGCCCACTCGCTGCTCGCGATGGAAGGCGTGGCCGGTGCCCACTAACTCGTAACGGACGCGCGTTAGCACCTGGCAAGCAGGTTGAGAATTGAACGCCGGGTTCGCGGTTATGTTCGTCACCTGGAATTCTGCGGTGACGAGCTGAGAAAAAACGCCGATGGAAGAAAGCCAGTTTTTCAGAAAGGCGTCGCGCCCCAAGTTAGTCGCGGAATCGAAGTTATTCCGGCGAACTTCGATCGCGGGACCGGGACGCAGTAATTGCGATGCCGCCGGAACAGGCGAGGAGCCGGAAAACTCGGAGGCCAGACTTCCTTCGACCGCCCGAAGATCCTGCGGAGATCGAAGCAGGCTCGCGCTCCACTCCGCAAGAATCGCGGCAATCCGGTCATGACATTTCTCGCTGGCAAAGCCGTCGAGGCCGGCATCCGCCTTGAGCAAAAGGGCATCGAGCGGCCTTTGGGAAAGATAACGGGGATGCAAATAATACTGGCCGTCGGAGGACGTCGCGCTGGAAGGATCGAACAGTGAGATCGACGGAAAGGCGAGACCGCGCAAGCTTGCTGGTAACACCGCCGCTGAAGCTGCCTGGCAGCAGCGGACAAGAAAGTTACGACGGCTTAGCCAGCTCAGAGTATTGGCCTCCTGATATTCGCGATCAGGACCGGAATCTAACAGCGGCGTTCGAAGGCGTCAAGCCGCAAACCGCAGCGGGTAGTGGTGCAGTTTGATTGTCATTCCGAACAAGCGTTCTTTGCGCGGTGAGGAATCTGGGCGAGCCGCGCGACGCGTCGCGTTCTTTGCGACGCAATAATCGCGCGTTTGGCTCGCTTCCTTATCAAACTGCACCACTACTCCCCAGCGAGAGGACCATTCCCGGAATTTATAGAATCGTCCCGGACCGGGACTGTGCAAGTCGCAATAGGGGCTTTTTGCTTGACCGGGAGTTTGATAGGCGGCTAGCGTTTAAAGACGGAACGGACTCACGACGCAGAGGAAATTGCTTCGGCGGTAAATTCTGGGTCAGACAGCAGTAGAAGCACCGAAACAGAAGAATAGCTTATGAGCGTTCCGATTAATTCGTAACAAGTCAGAGTTTGAGGCGAGGTTCGCGGGAAGATGGGAAGTTCAGGGACGGGAATTACAGGGGCAGTGGCAGCAGTTTTTCTGTTGGCTGAAAATCGCCTGCTACGAGAAGCGCTGTTGCGGATTCTGTCGAAGAAGGACGATATCCAAGTGGTGGGGGCTGGACCGTACGGTCCCGATACGTTTGAGGAGATCCTGTCGACGCGGCCGAACGTCGTGGTCCTGGATTCAGTCTCTTCCGTATTATCGGAGCCCGGTTTGTTGCGAGAGCTACATCAGCTCAACCCAGCGATCAAAGTTGTGATGGTGGGCATGGACGCCGAAGAATCCATTTTTCTTCGCGTGGTCCAGGCGGGCGCCGTGGGTTACATACTGAAAGACGCTTCTGCCATAGACGTGGCCCGGACCATACGGGCGGTGGCGGCGGGCGAAGGGGTCTGTCCCGCCTCACTCTCCTGCGCGTTATTTCAATGGATAAGCCAGCACAAGCCTGCGCTCCCGAGTCCGTACCTGAAGACCAGCCTGGGGCTTAGCCGCAGAGAGCAACAACTCGTCGGACTGATCCAGCGCGGACTCACGAATAAAGAAATGGCGAACCAGCTCAACCTCTCCGAGCAGACCGTGAAAAACCACGTACACCGCATCCTGCGGAAGGTGGGCGCTCCGGATAGGCTATCCATCGCAGACGTTTGCCGTAGCGTCGGCCTCAGCGTTTAGCTGCCGCCGGAGGATGACCAGCACTCGGGTCGGCTCTGACATCGTTATCGCTCGCCAAGTCTCCGCGACGGCCGAATCCGTCAGCGGGTGCCCACGCTGAACTCATATACCGTCACACTGTGAAACTTCTCGCCCGGCTTCAACTCGGTCCCGGGAAAGCTGGAATGGTTCGGCGAATCGGGAAAATGCTGCGTCTCGAGACACAATGCGAATCGCGGCTTATAGACAATGCCCTGTTTGCCGGTAATCGATCCGTCCAGGTGATTGCCCGTATAAAGCTGCACTCCAGGTTCTGTGGTCAGGACCTTCAGAATTCGCCCGGTGGTTGGTTCGTAGACCTCGGCGGCCTCTGCCAACTGGCCTTCGGCATGATCAAGCACAAAGTTGTGATCGTATCCCAGCCCCAGCTTCAACTGTGCATCGTTGGCGTCGATACGTTCGCCGATGGCGTGCGGCATTTGAAAATCAAAGGGCGTGCCCTGCACCGGCTTCAACTCTCCGGTTGGAATCAGCGTCGAGTCCACTGGCGTGAAGCGCGCAGCGTCGATCTTCACCACATGCCCCAGCACTTCCCCTTTACCCTGGCCTGCAAGATCGAAATACGAATGATTGGTGAGGTTAAGCACGGTATCTTTATCCGTCGTCGCCGAGTACTCGATTCGCAACGACCCTCCCTCCAGCGTGTATCGCACCGTGGTAGTCAGTGTTCCGGGGAATCCCTGATCCCCATCCTTGCTTACATAAGCAAGCTCAACTCCGTCCTTTATCTGTTTGGCCGTCCAAACCGCTTTGTTAAAACCGCGGATGCCGCCGTGCAGCGCATTATCCCCGTCGTTCTTAGGGACGGAATAAGTCTTACCATCAAGTTGAAAACTTCCATGCGCGATCCGGTTCGCGTAGCGGCCGATGATCGCCCCGAAATAAGCGGGGTTTGCCCGGTAGCCCTCGAACGAGTCATAACCCAGCACCACATCGTCGAGCTTTCCGGTTCGGTCCGGCGTGCGCAGCGAGACAATGATGCCCCCATAATTCGTAATGCGGACCTCGGCCTTGCCGTCGGCCAACGTGTACAAATCGACGGCGATCCCGTCTGAAGTCTGCCCGAAAGCCTGTTTAGTGACGCTAGTCTTCGCCTGCATCGCTGCCGTAAGCATAATCAGAGCGCCGAAAATTGCAAACCAGCCGTTGATCTTATCGGGAACCATAGCTCCTCTTCTTTCCGCGCGGTTTATGTTCGCTCGGTATTGTACAGGCCCGACGGTCGGCGTGCGCAAGGCAGCAGCCGAACCATGCTCACAGTACAATGGCACGCAATGGATTTATCCCGCATGGGTGGAAGCCGCTTGCGCTGGTTCGTCCTTTGCTTATTGGCCTGCCTAGCAATTGTGGAGTTTTCAGTGCGAGGTCCGCTTCGCGCATTGGGCAAGGACGGCCGCAATTTTAATGACTTCGTTTCGCCCTACGAGCAGACCCGCGCCTGGATTTCCGGGCAGGATCCGTATGCTCCAATCGTCCTGAAGAACCTGTGGCCGACCCCTATCCGCCCGCACTTTGTGGTTACGGAAAGCGCAGATGGAACTCTGGCGGCGAAGCGTGGCATACCGTCCCCGTATCCGATCACGGCTTTTCCGCTGCTTCTGCCTTTAGCCGAACTACCCTGGCGAATCGCGATCACGGTGTGGGATCTGATGTGCACTCTGCCGTCTTTGCCATCGCCTGGTTACTTGTCCAATTTGCCGGCGTTCGAACCTACAGTTCGCTAGACCTGGTGATTTTCATATCGGCGTTGCTTCCGGCCCCCATACACACTGCGATAGCCACTTCAAACATTGTCACTGTCGCTTGTGCGTTGGGCATAACTGCCGCCTTATGCCTCACTCAGAATCGAAGCCGCACGGCGGCCATTTTGCTGGCCGTAGCGATCGCGTTGAAACCCACGGTGGCCCTGCCGTTCCTGATCTACGCACTCGCGCATCGCAACCGTATGAAAGTGATTGTTACTGCGATCACTACAGGCATCGTGCTGCTATCCTTAGCCGTTATTCCACCGCACGGCAGAACTTTCTGTTGCCTAACCTCGCCGCGAACAATCAGCGCATGTTCGCTCCCCGCGCGCCATCGACGATTTCAGCACGGCCAATCCCCTGCATTTTCAGATGGTGAACTTGCAGGGCGCGCTCTTTCCGATTTTGCAAGACCGGACTTTCGCTCAACTTACCGCCGCGCTGGTCTTCGTCGCCCTGCTTGCCCTTTGGCTGATCGCGGTTCGCCGCGGTCCGCGTCTGGGTCTTCTTGACTTGGCCATCCTCACCTCGGCATCGCTTCTCCCCGTCTATCACCGCTTCACCGATGCCGGTTTGCTGCTGGTTGCCATGGTCTGGGCGCTGAGCGAAATGAAGGGAAAGAGGATTTCCGCGATTGCATGTCTTCTCCTCGCAGTCCATTCCTGGTTCCCGGCGCTGCTATTCTTCATGAATATGCCGGGACGTATGCGATTCTCGATGCGCTCTCACACTCGATACTGGGAATGGTCCATTCTTCCGCACGAGGCTTGGCTGATTCTGGTGATTTGTGCAGTTTTGGTCACGGCGCGCTTTCGTCCTTCTGCCATTAGCGCGGACCAAAGCTCGTGATTCGCTTCGGCGGTTCGAATGACTATATTTTGCGGGATATAGCCAAACAGTTCGGAAATCCGATCACGGCTCGAACTAAGCCGTGGGCTGCAGAAAGCCCTGAGTTGGAGCAACGCCGGAAACAGGCTTGGACCTGGTAACTCGCAGATCGGCCTCCATCTCCGAAGTCAAGTCGACCAGCAGAAAAGCCAGCACCCAAAAGAATAGGCAGAGATAAGAGCCGGCCGCGAACAGCCAGTCTTCAAAGGCCGCATGAATCAGACCCGCGACCGTGACCATCGCAAATGGAATGGCGTAGTGATAGGGGCTGCCCGTTCTCCGCATCCACCGGTAAACCCGGGCCGCCGATCGCAGCAGCAAAAACAACAAAAGCATAAAGGGCAAAATACCCAGCAATCCCATGTATTCGATCAGTGCCAGATAGCTGCTGCCATGTTCGCGATTCGTCCCTTCTACCGTGTATATCGACGACTGCTCGAGGTGCGGCTGTTCAGCTCCCAAGTCGCTCGTTCCGAATCCGGTTCCAAACCAGGGATGCTGGATGACCGCGGAAATTGTCTCGTCCCACGGTGTCAATCGCGAACCGAGGATCCCTTGTTGCGGCCGGTGCACCTGTAGTTTGAATATGAAGCGCCCGCTCAGCGAGTCCATCAATTCGCTCATGTGGGCGGGATTGGCTACTGCCATAGCCTCCAGAAAAAAAGCCGCCACAAACACGGCTTTCAACAACAACCGCGGACGCCGCAGTCCCATCGTGAGGGCAATCGTAACCAGCGTATCCGCGATAATGGCGGCGCGGCAAACGCTGACGTACAGCAGAACTACGCACAGAACCAAGGCCGTGTAGTGGCGCTGACGTTCCCCGCGGGTTTCCGCCACTAATGCCGCCCAGAGCAGAACCGGCGTTGCCACCACCCCAACAAAGGCGCCCAAGTTGTTCGGATTTCCGAACAGGTCATGACCGGCAAAATAGAAAATCGCAGCCACAAAAACCAGCACTTCGCACGCTACGACGAGGCCGTGAACAAAAGACCGCTCCCGTCCCGCCAGTGCAACTCGTCCCCCGGTTGAGGCGTACAGAAAGAGCAGAAACAGGCTCCCCACTTTAAGCAACGCCATCCTCGGCATACTCGAAGCGCTGGCTGAGGCAAGTGCCGCCAGCACGGAAAATAGCGCCACTAAGTGGAATACTCCAAAGTGCTTCGTCCGGTTGCTTCTAAGCCAGAGCACCGAGCCAGCCAATGCGCCCGCTGCCAGAAACAACCAGCGAACCGTCCAACTTTCCACCGCGAACGGTAGCGCCGTAGCGGCCGCCAGAAAACAGTACATAGTGACCGGGAAAAAAACCGCCTCAAATCGCCATAAACAGGCAAGGACAATCTCGATGGCGACGATCGCTCCCAGGTACGTGCTGTTCGCAAAGTAGCCCGGACGCCTTTGCAATTCAAAAAGCAGGATGAGCCCAAGCCCAACTATGCCCAGCACGATAAAAGCAATTCGAAGTTGAACTCTCATCCTATGCTCGAGTTTCCCCTGCCCGTGTTCCTCGGCGCTTTGCTGCAACCAAATCTAATAATTTCGCTCCACTCGGATCAATGAGGAAACCATTGTAACGCGCAGAGATCGCTATGCTTCGAAAATGCGTGGTAAAAGGTTAAGATTGAGAGGAGGATAAGAACATGGCAACACTCGATTGGTCGCAGTGTCCCGCCGTGGAGAGCATCCCCGGCAAGCGCAGCGGGGCGTGGGTGTTTAAGGACACCCGTATGCCGGTTTCCACTGTTTTTGAGAACCTCGAATCCGGCGCAAGTATCGAAGAAATCATGGAGTGGTTCGGCGTGACGCGGGAACAAATTGTTGCCGTGCTGGATTTTGCCGCCCGCAGTCTTGATGCCCCGCCGCCCCCCAGCCATTCGCTGGCTTCCGCCGATGCGCATTCTCTTTGATCAAGGCACGCCCGCGCCGCTTATCCCGTTCCTCGAAGGCCACACCGTCACCCAAGCCAAGGATCTCGGATGGGACAGGCTGGGTTAACGGGGAGCTGCTGAAAGCCGCAGAGGAAGCCGGATTTGCAGTGCTCTTGACGACCGATAAGAATATAACGGCGCAGCAGAATTTGAAGAGCCGCGCTATTGCGATTGTGGTGCTGGGAAATTCGCAGTGGCGTATCGTGCAGCGCCACGTTCGGAAAATAGCCGCCACCGTGAACGCCGCGACACCCGGCAGTTATTCCGAGGTGGACATACCGTTCAAGTAAACCTGCCCGTGGAGATCGATCGCGCCTTGCCCACTTCTCGCAAAGAACGCGAGAAATGAGGCGCCGGGCACAGGGCCGTGCTCTATTCTCAATTCGCTTTCTTGGAGCGTATTGCCCGGATTTCCTTATTCAGGGCTTCCATCTTCGGCCCTGATCTGGTCTTCACCCCTTGCTTCGTGAACTCGATTACAGAATTCGCAGCTGCCAGATCCAAACCAATGATCCCTTTGGCGGCGTTTCGCAAATGCACATCCGCCGGAATGTTGCTACCCAAGTACAGGGAGAAGAACAAACCCGGAACGAGGAACCAGTACCGATGGCATTCCGGCAAGTGCGCATTCACCGCGGGATAGGCAACCTGGTGGATCTTCTTGTAGGGCCACACGTCAATCGCGAGCACCATCTCTGTGTCATCAGGCAACGGGCCCTCGCCGAGGAGGAACTTCCGTATCGGCTCTTCCAGTGCGCCCAAGTCCACTCTTTTGCGGGACAAGGCCTGTTGTGGTTTCCCACTCATACACCCCGCCCCGCCAAAAGATGCTCATGCCAAAATACACGAGTTGTTGAAGGTCAAACGCGCTCACCCCATTGACGTTGCACAGAACAAGATCAATGCCCTTGAACGACGGCTTCAATTGGTTGATGGCATCCTGTAGCGGAAACGCCGCGTCGTAGTCATGTGGAATGTTCGCCAGCACCCACTTTTCTCCGTGCTTGCTAAACAGGCCTTCGCACCCTTTGCATAGCACATAACCCCGGTACTGGATTGATATTTGCTTGAGTTCCCCAGCCACTTCCATGACAGGGTTGGGATTTTGAAGCCGAGTAGCACGCAAGAACGCATACAGGTGTTTCGGCAAGTAATGGCTGTCGCAAAGCTCCTTCATAAGACCGCAGAGCTTGCATTTGTGCACTGGTCGTTGCTTCGCCATGATCAGACATTCTACCGCGCAGTTCCCCCGAACCCTACTTCGGCCTCGCGACATTGGAATCCGGACCCGCCGCATCAGCCAGCGGCGCTTTTGCGGGCTACCAAGGCCCAATTCCCGAACGCCAGCGCAATAGTGGCAACCAGAATCAAGGACTGGCCGAAATCCACACGCGTGACCAGGATCACGCATAGGATCACGCCCAGTACGGCAAGGAAATTTCCGGCGGGCAGTTGAAACAGTGCGTTTGCGCCGTCGGGCTGCTTGCGGCGGAGAGTAGGCAAGGCCGCGCAGCCTACCCCGTAGTAAAGCAACCTCGCCACGGCAGAAAGCGTTACATTCCACTTGAAGTCGCCGATCAGCGCTAAACCCCACACCATGCCGGCGAAGACGAGAATCGAGACGTATGGCGTATGAAAGCGGCGATGGACAGCGGCGAAGGCTCTGGGGAAATCCCCTTGTTCGGCGAGCGCGAAAGGCACGCGCGGCATAGCGAGAATTTTCGCGCTGAGGTATCCGTAGAAAGAAATCAACGCGCCAATGGCAACCAGAGCTGCGCCAATGGGCCCCACCGCGAGCCGCGCAACGTCGGCGAGAGGACGCTGGCTCTGCACGGCGTTGGGCAGAACTCCAACCGCCACCCACTGGATGAGTGCGTAGATCACAGTGCAGGCGAGCAAGGCGGTAAAGAGCGCAAAGGGAGCGTCACGGCGGGGGTTTTTCGCCTCGCTCATGGGCGCGAGTGCGGTTTCGAATCCGCCATATGCGAAAACCAGAAGCAGCATGGCTTTCAGCCATTGACTAGTGTTGGGAGACGCGCCAGGCGCGGTTGCGATAGCCCAATGGTGGTTGTGCAGCACCATGACACCCAGGATGATCACGGCAAATAACGGAACGAGTTTGGCCGCGGTAAACAAATTGCTAACCTGCGCTCCGCCGCGAACACCGCGGATGTTAATGAAGGTCAAAAGCCCCACCAGCACCGTGAGAACGACGGCCCGAGGCAGAGGATCCTTGGCGTGCGGGAAAAACTCACCCAGGTAAATCACAAACAGGTTGGCATTTGCGGCCGGTGCGGCGACCTGGCCCAGCCACAGCATCCACGCGGTTTGAATGCCCATCAGACGTCCGAAAGCGACCCGCGCGTAGAGATAAGGACCGCCGGCTTGCTGAAAGCGCGATGCGACCTCGGCGAAGCAGCCGATAATCACGCTCATGCCGGCTCCGGCAGCGAGCACGGCATACGGGCTGTAGTCGCCGATGAGGCCAGCTACTGTGGAAGGAAGTCCAAAGATGCCGCTGCCGATAATCGAGTTAATGACGAGCGCGGTCAGGCTCCAGCGGCCAATGGCGCGGATCAGCTCGTGGCGTGGCTGGCCCGGCCGAAGAGGCTCTGACGAGAGTTCTGGCATGCGAGTTTGTATCACAATCCAGTGGCCTTGGAATAGTCGAGAATGGCAAGCGTATTTTGCCGATGGCGGCGCCGGGGATAATCCTCACCGGACCGGGCAAAACCCTCGCCGGCCGCGGATTTCAGCCCACCGTATCGCCAGGCATGAGTTCGCCAGACCAAAGTAATTGCTTGAATTACGAAAGCGCATGATCGTGGGACATCTATCCGCTTGAGGCTGCCGATGAGATGTTCTAACGACACAAGCCAAACCATACAATGGCTACGGGAATCGATTCACAGATGGACGACCTTCATACTCGGATGATGCGAGTTACCGAAGATTTGCGCGTAATTCAGCGCGAGCTGAATTGCGCCGCCATGCAAGCCCCCAGCGACCCGGAATTGATGGAAGCGCTGAGCGCTCTGCCCGAAACTGAAGCCATTCAGGTCCTGTGCAAGACGCTCGATCAGATGCGCCACTTCCTCTGGTTCTACAGCCAGGTGATGAGCAACGATCCCGAACTGGGTGACAAATTGCGCCAGTCGAATGCCTCGAAAACGGTGGAAGACGGCAAGGTGGATACGTCGTTCCTCGACCAGCTCACGCGGGCCGATGAGGCCGTGCTGTTGCGGTACATGGCGGAAGCTAAAGAGCGGAAACCCAACTAAGACGCGATCCCGCGAACGATTGTTTTCCTAACTTCTCCATCCGGACTCAGCACCACCAGGTTCGCTTCAGCGCCGGGAGCGATTTGCCCGTGGCTCGGCAGGTCTGCGGCCATCGCCGGATTCAGCGTAGCCGCCCGAACCGCCTCTCGCAGGCTCCAATCGGCGAATTCGGTAACGTTACGCACGGCGCGGTCCATGGTGAGCACACTGCCGGCGAGTTTGTCGCCAGTCTCGCCATGAACCGTGCAGCGTCCATTCTTAACTTCAACCTGTATCGGCCCGAGTTGATAGATACCGTCGGGCATGCCGGCGGCCGCAGTGGCGTCGGTAATCAGAACCGCGCGTTCCAACCCCTTTGCCCGCAGGAAAAGCTTCACCACTTCCGGAGCGACGTGAATGCCATCCGCGATAATGTCGGCGCTGAGCCGCTCGCTGGTGAGCGCTTCGCCGAGGATGCCGGGTTCGCGATGATCGAGCGGGCGCATGGCATTGAAAGTGTGTGTGGCGTGACGGACCCCAGCCTTTACCGCGGCTTGAGCGGTCTCCGCGATAGCGTCGGAGTGTCCGATGCTCACGCAAACCCCTCGGCGCGCCGCTTCGGCGATAACCTCGATCGCTCCCGGTAGTTCGGGCGCGATCGTCATCATTCGCACCAGACCGTGCGCCGCCTGCCAGAGCCGCTCAAAGATCTCGAGCGTGGGCTCGATCAAATTCTCCGGAGGATGAACCCCACGCCGCTTGTGACTCAGAAACGGACCTTCCAGATGAATGCCGAGTGGCAGCGCCTGAACGTCATCGCCTTTGGCAGAGCGAGAGACCCTGGCCGCTTCGATGGCGTCGGCCAGTCGATCGAGAGCGGAACATGTCTCATCAAGCGGCGCAGCGACAGTAGTAGGAAAATAGCCGGTCACGCCGTGCACTGTCAGAAATTTGTTCAGCCGCGGCAGGTCGGCCAGCGATGCGCTCATAAGATCGAGTCCCGCGCCCCCGTGCATGTGAACGTCGACAAAACCCGGGGCGAGAATGGCATCCGGGAAATCACGGGTGAGGTTGATCACGGTAGCGTTCTTCGGAATCTCCCGCTCGGCCCGCGAAGATACGGCAGAGATGAGGCGGTCCTCAACGAAGACGAGCGGGTACAATATCTCTTCCCTTGGCGTGAACAGACGATGAGCGCAGAGAACGATCATGATCGGTCGAATGGAACGCGATAGTTTTGGTTACAGTGACCCGTGCGGTTTTGCTGCGCCATTAGTGTAGCGCGAAAATGTATCGGCGACCTGGAGCACCCGGCGAAGACTACGATGCTATAATTTAACTGCCTATCAAGAAAGCTCGGATGCAGGAACGTCCTGATTGCCATCCGCAGCCCAGTCGGGGAGTGGCTCAGCCTGGTAGAGCACCTGGTTCGGGACCAGGGGGTCGGAGGTTCAAATCCTCTCTCCCCGACCAATCTTTTCAAATACTTTAACGCTAATTCTGGTTTTCCGTCTACATCAATGGTGTCGAAATTGTAGACGGTGAAATCTTCAGAGTTCAACGAAGTCTCTATTTGACGGTCGCGATTGGAAGTGACCGGCTTCCAAGCATCACTTCCACATCCCGATTGACAGAGAATTGGTTTCAGCTAAAGTGAAGGCATACGGACTGTCCGATCCGTAAACGAGTTTCGTTAACTCGGTCGGGATGCCTTCTTGACTTTTTACCTCCCAACGTCCCTCCAACATGAACTTCGAACACCCGGATACAAACAGCCTGCCCGATCCAGGGGTCGAGTCCTCTCAAGATTCCAGAGAACGGTTACCAACGATCTCTATCCTGCGACGGCAGTGCGAGCTGATCAGACCAGATGACACCACTGGCGTAAGTCTTTAGGCTCGGAACGATTGGGTCACCGCCGGACTCAACCGATTTCATGTAGCTAAGGCTTGCGGGACCGTTGATCCGGCAAGCAATCTCTCGTAAAACTTTTCCATGAGAAGCACGGTCGAGTTGGAGTCGACATTCCAGCGGCTGGCAATCACGTGGGGCACGCCACGCGAAAGGAAAACGCGCGCCAGGCTGTCGAAGTCTTCAGGCAGGCCGTCACCTCCGTTTTCGGTCGAACACGCCGATAGAACCGCCATTTGAAGCTGCGGAGTGCGAATTGACCGCAGAGTCTTAACATCGAACAACGCCCCTCCATGGTCGAGATTCGCAGAGTTAAGCACCAAAACACTCTCGCCACCGTGGATGAGGGCGTGTCCAGCGAAGTGAAATATCTCCGCCCTCTGAATTTGGGCGCTCAGCTCAACGGTTGTCGCCTCACCTTCGGCCAGCAACGTGCCTTGCGGAAAATGCTTGATAACCGCGCGAGCCTCGGTCAACGCATCCTCCAGAGGACGAAGACCGTCGATCCCAGCACCGCCGCCGGCGACCACCAAAGCTCTCGCGTCCGCTGACAGTGGTCGCGCTATCGGTTGTCGGGAGGCATCGTTTAAAATCGGCATGTACGCCACCGATGTCGATCCTCCAGATACTGGCCAGAATCATCGATCAACACCTGAAACGGGATTCGCGAAAGACTTTCGTCGGTCTGAATGGTCAGAGGTCCCGAAAAAGTTCGCCCCGTAAACGCTGGCTCGACCAAAGTCCTGTAAAGATGCCGTGCTGGTGTTCGAATTTCGTCGATGGCCGAGGAGGGCTGTGAGGAGAGTTCTGCCAGTCTCTCAGCTTCCAGTCGGATATTAGCGGGGTCTTTCTCAATCCACTTCGAATTTAGGCCATCGTGGCCATCCGACCACATTGCAACCCCATGAGGAACCAGTCCAACTACGAGCACAGCTTGGGTTTCGAAGCGGGGAGAAGTGTTGACTGAATCGCTCTCCTTCGCGCTCCACCAATGCTCGAAACCGAGCCAGTGCGTCTTCAATTTTGGGCGAGGTCGATACTGACTTCGGAAGCTCATCAGTCCAGTCTCGATCTAAGTCTCGGTACAGCTCCCACACGCTCAAGGCTTCGGACGACTCTCCCAGACGAAGGTCCGCCTCGACCAAATTCAGATACGAATTCGCCCATTGGCGCATCCAGGCGATGCGTTCGGGCTCGGCGCGAAGGGACGCTCGCATGGTTTCCCCAAGCGCCGCTGCCTGTTCAAACTCGATACGGGCCGATTGCTGACGGCCAGCGAGAGATTGCAACTCCCCGGCAATTCGGTGAAAATCGGAGACCGCAGCAACATTTGTCAGCTGGTCGGCCTGGGGCCGCACTTGTTCGAGCCTCGCCAACCCCTGTTCTGGTTTTCCGGTCAGCCCATCGACGAGCGCGGAGTACGATTCCATCGTGACTCTGTATTTCTCTGTCACGTCCGTTGCGGGCACCGATGCAAGCAACTTTTCTGCGAGCTTAATGTGTTCCTGAGCGGCTCCGGAATCTTCCGCCATGATGGCAGCATGTGCCAAGTCTTCATGTTCAAGAGCAAGGGAAATTGGATCCTGTGTTGGCGTGGCCACGAAGATATCCTCCTCATCCGCAGCACGGGCCAGATGCCAGCGTTGGCCTACCTGATAATTGAAAGCCAAAGCTGAATAGAAGGTTCGTGCAATGTAGGTGCTCGTAGCCCCCATCCAGTACTGCTGGAGTCCCATGCGGCACCGGGCAAGCTGTGATCTATCAAGACGTTGTACCCACCGGAGAGGCGCGGCTGATGGGCGGAGCGTAACCGAGGCTACCATGCGGACGGTGGAAGTTGTAGTGCTCGAGCCAGGGCGAGAGCTGCTGATCTCGTT